>Ga0180009_10000238_pt1 | contig 81946 bp, 79 predicted proteins | sample OS_PC_MetaG_FD_123537 | JGI IMG/M metagenome (GOLD analysis project Ga0180009, IMG submission 123537) | Groundwater microbial communities from the Aspo Hard Rock Laboratory (HRL) deep subsurface site, Sweden - OS_PC_MetaG | ecosystem: Environmental > Aquatic > Deep subsurface > Groundwater... | reverse complement strand
TCGCCCAGGCTGTGGCCGGCAAAAAATGCCGGTTTCACCCCACCCTTGGCCAGAGCCTGCCAGCAGATGAGATTCATCACGGTCATGGCCGGTTGCAGATGCACGGTGCGGGTCAGCTCCTCCATGGGGCCGTCCTGGCAGAGGCGGGTGAGCGGGAAGCCGCTGATTTTTTCCGCCATGGTCATGAGCGCGCGGGCCTCGGGGTCTGTTTCAAGAAATTCCTTGCCCATGCCCAAAAACTGGGAGCCCTGCCCTGGAAAAAGAACCGCTATTTTTTGTTCTGCCATGCCGTATGTCCCCAATTTCAGTTGTTCTTGTGATAGGAGGCTTGTTGCAACACCCAAAAAACACCCTTCGACAGGCTCAGGGCGAACGGATGCTTCTTATGCGTATTGATATATTCCGCTCGTGCTGAGCCTGTCGAAGCACCGGACCTCAAGAATCTTCGGTGTTGCTCCGGAACTCTTCACTTTTCATTTTTCATTTTCCTGCGGCGGATACAGCAAACTACCCAAAATGAACAGGCCGACGCCAACACAAATGGCTGAATCCGCCACATTGAAGGCCGGCCAGTGGTGGGTGCCGACATAAAAATCCAGAAAATCCACCACCGCGCCAAACCGCAACCGGTCGATGAGATTGCCCACCGCGCCCCCGGCGATCAGGCCGATGGCATGGGCAAAGATTTTGCCCTGATTGCGAAACTGGCGGTAGGAAAAAGCCATCACCCCGAGGGCAGCCACGGCCACGCCGACAAAGAAGACCTGCCGCCAGATGGTCTGGGCTCCGGCCAGCATGCCAAAGGCCGCCCCGGTGTTGGTGAGATAGGTCAGGTTGAACAGGCCGGGGATCACGGGCAGCAGCTCGAACATGGCAAACCGCTCCATAACCCAAGCCTTGGTTGCCTGATCGAGCACAACCACCGCCAGCAGCCAGGCCAGCGGGATAATGGGCGAGCCGGGCTTTTTCAATTGCTCACCACAGCGGTACAGCGGGGGCAGAGGCTGGGATGCTCGGTATCGCTGCCCAGCTCCTCGGAGCGCAGCCAGCACCGCTCGCATTTTTCACCCCTGGCCGAGCGCACCAGCACGGAAAGCTCCGGCAGTTCGGTGCTGACAAAGCCCGGCTCCGGCAAGGAACCCATCAGCTCCATCCTTGAAACAATGGCCACGCCTTGCAGGGTCTGCCAGTTGGCAGCCAGAAACTCGCCCAGCTCGCCAGATGCCGCCACCACCACCTCCGCCTCCAGGGAATGGCCGATCACCTTGTCGCGCCGGGCAATCTCCAGTCCCTTGGTCAATTCACCGCGCACCTTCAAGACCTTATCCCATTTCTCGGCCAGCGGTTTGTCGCTGACCCGTTCCGGCTTCAACTCGGGGAATAGGGCAACGCAGACAGTGTCCTCATGCTTCGCAGCGCCGGGCAGAAAATCCCAGACCTCGGCCGCCATGAAGGTGAGGACCGGGGCCATGAGCCGGGTCAGGCCGTCGACGATCTCATAGAGGGCGGTCTGGGCGGCCCGCCGTTCGCGGGAATTGGCAGGCAGGGTGTAGAGCCGGTCTTTGAGCACATCCAGATACAGGGCGGACATGCTCACCGTGCAGAAATTGGTCAAACCATGGAACACGGGGTGGAACTCAAAAACCTCGTAGCCCTTGAGCACCTTCATCTTCAAGAGCTCGAACTGATACAGGGCCCAGCGGTCCAGCTCGTCCATCTCGCTGTCCGGCACCGTGTCCGTGGCCGGATCGAAGTCATAGAGGTTACCGAGGATGAAGCGCACCGTATTGCGGATCTTGCGGTAGGCATCGGCCAGTTGCTGGAGGATGGTGTCGGAGATCTTGATATCGTCGCGGTAATCCTCGGAAGCCACCCACAAGCGCAAAATCTCGGCCCCGTACTTCTTGATGATCTCTTCGGGAGCAATGACGTTGCCGATGGATTTGGACATCTTCTTGCCCTGACCGTCCACGACAAAGCCGTGGGTGAGCACGGACTTGTAAGGCGGGATGCCTCGGGTGCCCACCGAGGCCAAGAGCGCGCTCTGGAACCAACCGCGATGCTGGTCGCTGCCTTCCAGATACAGGTCGGCAGGCGCAGCCAGCTCGGGACGCTCCTCCAACACGGCGGCATAGCTCACCCCGGAATCGAACCAGACATCCAGGATATCTTCTTCCTTGATGAACTCCTTGCTCCCGCATTTCTTGCATTTGGCATCCGGACCGATGAAATCGGCCAGCTCATGGCTGAACCAGGCGTCCGCCCCCTCTTTTTCAAACAGACCGGTGATGCGGTTCATGATGGTTTCGTCGTTGAGCACCTCGCCGCACTCGCCGCAGTAGACCACGGTGAGGGGCACGCCCCAGGCGCGTTGGCGGGACAGGCACCAGTCCGGCCGATTCTCCACCATGCCGAGGATGCGCTCCATGCCCCATTGAGGTATCCAGCGCACGTCCTTGATCGCAGCCAGGGCCTTGTTGCGCAGCTCGTTGGCCTCCATGGAGATGAACCACTGCTCGGTGGCCCGAAAGATCACCGGCTTCTTGCAGCGCCAGCAATGGGGATAGCTGTGGGAGAGCTTGGCTTCTTTGATCAACGAGCCCTGCTCCGCCATATCCGCGGTGATCTGCGGGTTGGCGTCAAAGATAAAGAGCCCGGCATAGGGCCCTGCCTCCTCGGCGAAACGGCCGTCGTTGCCCACCGGCGAGAGCACGGGCAGGTTGTAGTTGATCCCGGTCAGGTAGTCTTCCCGACCGTGGCCCGGAGCGGTATGCACGCAGCCGGTGCCGGTGTCCAGTGTCACGTAATGGGCCAGGACCATGAGCGAGTCGCGATCCAGAAAGGGATGGCGGCATTTCCTGCCTTCCAGCAGTCGGGCGGAAAAGGTGGCAAGAACCTCATATTCGTCGATGCCCCAAGCAGCCAGGGCCTGTTCCATCAAGCCTTCGGCCAGGATCAGCACCTCGCCCCCAACCCGCACCCCAACATAGGGGTAATCGGGATGGAAGGCCACACCCAGATTGGCCGGCAGGGTCCAGGGCGTGGTGGTCCAGATCACGGCCGAGACCTTCTGATTGGCCAGGGAGGGAATAACATCCCCCAGATCCTCGGCCACAGGGAACTTCACATAGATGGAGGGCGAGGTATGGTCGTAATACTCCACCTCGGCCTCGGCCAGGGCGGTCCGGCAGGAGGAACACCAGTGCACCGGTTTCTTGCTGCGGGTTACCGCACCGGAGAGGAGAAAGCGGTTGAACTCCCGGGCAATGGACGCCTCGTACTTGTAATCGATGGTCAGATACGGGGTGTCCCAATCGCCCAGCACCCCGAGGCGCTTGAACTCATCCTTCTGCTTCTTGATCCATTTCCCGGCATAATTACGGCAGGCGCCCCGAAAGGCAAGCTTGCCGATTTCCTTTTTTTTCGGGCCGAGATCCTTGTCCACGTTAAGCTCGATGGGCAGACCGTGGCAGTCCCAGCCCGGCACATAAGGGCAATGAAAACCCGCCATGCGCCTGGCCTTGAGAATGATGTCCTTCAAAATCTTGTTCAGGGCGTGGCCCATGTGGATATGGCCGTTGGCATAGGGAGGTCCGTCGTGCAGCACATAGAGCGGCCGGCCTGCGGTCTGCTCCTGCACCCTGGCGTAGAGATCGGACTCCTCCCAGGCCTTGAGGAACTCCGGCTCCCTTTGCGAGAGGTTGGCCTTCATCTTGAAATCGGTTTGGGGCAGGTTCAATGTCGCCCGGTAATCCATGGGTGATCTCCATATTTTAACTGACTGCTGAGTGCTGAGTGCCGAAACAAGCAAACATACCAGCTCACCCGCAAGTTGCAAGGGTAAAATCGCCGGGATTCCGGGCGGTTCGCTCTGCAGAGCGGCTTTCCCTTTGACATTCATCGGAATGATTCCTATACTAGGTTCGTCAAGAATCCCTGGATTAAACAACTCGTCACCCCGGCGAAGGCCGGGGTCCAGCCTTGCTGCAACTACTGAAAAAGACTGGATCGGAGTCTCGCTTCGCTCCCTTACCTCCGGCCTGCGCCGGAATGACGAAATTCAGCTTTTCTAGGGTATTGCGAGTCCATAGGATTCGTTCAAAAGTCCTCCTCCGGAGAAATCCCATGCCTAAAATCATTGCCCTGGCCGGCAAAGGCGGGGTCGGCAAGACCACCATTTCCGCCCTGCTCATCAAATACCTCACCGAACGGAACATGACCCCCATCCTGGCCGTGGATGCCGATGCCAACGCCAACCTCAACGAGCTGCTGGGTCTGAAACTCGGCGCCACCATCGGCCAGATCAGAAAGGATCTCAAGGGCGACATGCCGCCCAACATGACCCGGGACCAGTACATGGAGATGAAGGTGCACCAGGCCCTGGTGGAAGCAAACGGCTTCGACCTCATGGCCATGGGCCAGCCCGACGGGCCGGGCTGCTACTGCGCGGCCAACCAGCATCTGGCCATGACCATGGATCATCTGGCAGAGAACTACAAGTACATCGTGGTGGACAACGAGGCGGGCATGGAGCATCTCAGCCGCATGAACCTGCGCGATATCGACTATCTCATCGTGGTCTCCGACCCCTCGGCCCGGGGCATCATGACCGCCACCAGGATTGCCGAACTCACCGGCCCCCTGGCCATCACGATCACGAAGAAATGCCTCATCGTCAACCGGGTGCCGGAACCGGCAAGCCCTGAATTGCTGGCCAAAATAGACGAGGCGGTGCAATCCACCGATCTGCCCTTGGGCGGCCTGCTGCCTGCGAGCAACGAACTGGTGGCCCAGGAGATCGCGGGCAAATCGTATCTAACGCTCAACGCGGATGTGCCTGTACTGCAAAAGGCTTTCGCCATCTTCGACGCATTTCTGCAATAGGACAACATTACCTCCCTGTTCCGGGTTCGGAAAAATTTTCCCGGCCCCGGAACAAGCGATCCCCTTGCGCCAACCACAATCAACCTGGCACCTTGCAACTTTTTACCGACACTCCATTAATCCCCTCTCCCCTGGCGGGGGAGGGTGAGGGAGAGGGGGAACTTGCCGGTATATCAGCATGTTGCAACAACCCCCACCCCCAACCCCTCCCCCAAGGGGAGGGGAGTTTTCAAGAGTTATGAGGTACTAGTGAAATAACTCAGTTTACGCCAAACGTTCCTCGCTCCGCCTTCTGGCATGGGTCTTGCTTTGCATTAAAGCGGCAGCTCCATATCCAAAACATCATGCGAGGCGCACCATGGATTTACTGGCATCTTTCTACAACGGCATAAGCGGCGTAAACGCCATGAGCCAGAAGCTCAACGTCACGGCAAACAATGTCGCCAATGTCAACACCAACTCCTTCAAGACAAGCCAAACCCAGTTCGCCGACATTTTTGAAACCACCCTCGGCTCCATCTCCGTGGGACACGGCGTCCGGCTTGGCAACATCGGGACCTCCTTTAGCGACGGCATGATTGGAACCACCGGCAAGGCCACGGACATGGCGCTCAGCGGTCCGGGCTTCTTCATGGTGCGCCCTCCCGACATCACCATGGCAAACACCTACACCCGTTCCGGAAACTTCGATCTGGTGAATCACCTGGGCGCCGAGCCCAACGCCTACAATCTGACCACCCAGACCGGCCAGTTCGTGCAGGGCTATAACCTGAGCGCCTCCACCGGCTCGCCCACTGCGGTCAGCGATATCCTGGTCAAGAGCATTGCGCCCCAATCGGCGACCAACCAGGTGCAACTGATGCTGAACATCCAGAACAATCCGGCCTTGCAGGAGCCAACCGCCAGCCCGATTACCCTGTTTGACAGTTGGAACGGGACCGACACCGCCCAACCCATTGCCGCGAACAACTACGACTTTAAAACCGCGCTGAAGATATACGGGCCGGCCGATGAAACCACTCCATTCTCGACTCCCTCAACCACCTACGACCTCACCGTCTATTTCGATGCAACCGCAAACCCCAACGAACAGGAGTTTCTCGTCACCTGCAACCCCGCCTTGGATCAGCGGCTGAGCACCGGCGGCACCCGGTACGACAGCGCAACGGACAAGGGGGCCGGCGCCCTGCTCTACGGCGTGCTCTCCTTCTCAAGCAACGGCGACCTGAGCAACATCCAGTGCTGGAACGTGCCGCCCGACGGCAACGTCGATCCGGCCGGTGTCACCAACCTGCTTACCCTTGCCAGGGGCGAATCCTACTACAGCTTCGACTTCAACTTTACCGGCACTCCGGTCAACAACTCCTCAACCCTGAGCTTTGGCAATGCCCCGACGCCACAGACGGTGATCAGTCCCGCTCCGGCCTTCAGCTCCGCCACCACCTCGGGGCTCATCAGCGCCACCTCCACCTGGAACACGGTTTCGGACAGCCTCGGCAACACCGTGCAGGCCGGTGACACGATCACCCTCCAAGGTACCAACGGAGACGGAACCGCGGCCTCATACACCTACACGGTGGATTATTCCCAGACAGTGGCGGATTTTCTTGCCGGACTGGAGGCCCAGTTTGCCTGCACCGCCGGAATAAGCAACGGCCAACTCACCCTCACCGACACCGAAGTGGGAGAAAGCCAACTGACGATCTCCTCAATCACCCATGCCAATACCGGCGGGGCCACCCCGCTCACCGACCCGACCATTGCCCAGATCTTCGGCAACCAGAATTCCACCTTCACCGTTGAGCTCGAAAACCGGTATCAAAGCGCGGGGTTGACCACCACCAACTACGCGACCCCTTCCTCGATACTGTATCAAAGTCAGAACGGATACGGCAAAGGCAGGCTCCAGGACATCAGCGTGGACAGCCAGGGCTTTATCACGGGGCAGTATTCCAACGGCCAGAACATCACCCAGGCCCAACTGGTGCTGGCCAACTTCATGAACCTGCAAGGATTGCGCTCCGTGGGCGGCAACAACTTCGTCGCCACAGATGAAGCGGGCATGGCAATAATCGGCACCGCCGGCCAGCCGTCCTTCGGCACCGCCGCCAACTACAGCCTGGAGATGTCCAACGTGGACATCGGCAGGGAGATGGTGGATGTCATCACCACCCAGCGGGCCTTCCAGGCCAACGCCAAAAGCCTTTCCACCGCCGATGAGATGTATGAAAAACTGATTCAGATGATCAGGTAATCATTTGATGCTCTTGTAAAAGCCCCATAGGTCATTCCCGAGTGCTTTTATCGGGAATCCTTTTCTGCAACTTCAGTCCATCATGGATTCCCGCCCCCGATCTGGTCGAGGGCAGGCTCTGCGCGGGAATGACAATTATCGGGTTTCATTCGTCTTTCCTTTCAGGGAACTCCTAGCCCACCTCCCCGCTACACCTGTGCCGCCTCTTTAATGACTTTTGCCGCCCACCGATTAAGACTTTTGCCTGCAAGCGCCAAAACTCTGTTGCAGGTTGGCTTCCATGAGGAGAGTCAGATAGCTGATCCTGGGCGTATCCGACATAAGCGTTCTCCCATATGGAGTCTTTGAAGTATCTGCCCAGCCTACGATTGAAAACATATGCGGAAAATAGGCCGGCTCTTTTACTTCTCGCTTATCGGGCCAGCTTCTCACTGACAATCCGGTTTATGCTTGCGCCAACCTCTGCGGCTTTGATGGCAAGGGCGCGGTGGGTATCCGGCGGAACCCTGACCATGAACTTGCCGCTGTATGTCCTGTCGGCAATAGGCTCAGGCACAGGCTCTCCGTTTCGCTCCATATCGGCAACCACGTCGGCAACCACCTGCATGATCCCGACAAGGGCGGCAGGCTGTGAATCAGCAAGCCAGCTTAATGAAGGAAACTCGGCGCACAGTCCAATATATTCGTTGTCTTCCGCTGACCATGTTACCCGGTAGGTGTAATGATCTTTATTTGCCATGTTCTTTCTCCATTCTGCTAATCGCCTTGAGAACCTGCTTGACCTGATAGGCCTTTGCCTTGTTCCCAGATTTTTGAATATTCACCCTTGGGTCTCCCTGCCACGGAGTCCTGTATACCCGGTGGCTTGTGCCCTGTTGCCTCGGCTGACCAAAATAATGATTACAGACCCGGCACAGATCGGAAAAAAGCACGTCCGCCGGGTTGTTTATGGCTGCTGCGATTATCGCTTCTATTTTTTTCATACTAAATTAGTATCACTATTGACACTTGAATGCAAGGGGGTTTTTCACGAAACAGATTCACCTGTCGCGCAGCTCTTACACCCCGCCCTCTCCTCTGGTGGAAGAAAGCGGGGTGAGGGAGGGGTGTGTTTCTTACCCCACAAAAAAACCGGCGGCTCGGAATATTCCGAACCGCCGGCTAAGGCAGGAGACTTGGATTAAAAGCTTACCGCTTGATGTTGATCAAATCCGCCAGCATCTCGTCGGTGGTGGTGATGATTTTTGAGTTGGCCTGGAAGCCGCGCTGGGTGGTGATCAGCTTGACGAACTCAGCACCCAAGTCCACGTTGGACTGCTCCAGCGAGTTTGGCGAGATCGTGCCCAGGCCGTTGGTTGCAGGAGGGCCGGTGATGGGCGCGCCGGACTCACTGGTTTCCCGGAAGATATTGCCGCCCTCCTTGTTGAGCCCAGCCAGGTTGTTGAAGCTGGCCAGGGCCACCTGGGCCCTTTCCAGAACCTGCCCGTTGGAGTAGTTGCCGGTGATGACCCCGCTGGTATCCACGGAAACCGACTGCAAAAAGCCAGCGGCAAATCCGTTCTGATCCTGAAATATGGTGGTGGAGCTGTTGGCGTACTGGGTGGTGGACAATGCCTCGGTGCTGAAATTGATGCTCATCGTGTCCCCGGTCAGACTGCCATCCTCGCCGCTGGCATCGGCGGCAATGGTGGTGAAGAGGCCTGCGCCAAAAGGAGAGGAAACACCCGGCGCGACATTGGTTATCGAGGTGATTTCCAGCTGACTGTGATACCCGGCGGCAGCAACATCATCGGCCACCCGGTCGGTGAGCACCAAACGCCCCGCGCCATCAATGGAGGCCTCGGCATGAAACTGCTCTTCCAGCCAGGAAAGCAGGTCCTGCATGGTTGGAGGGTTGTTGGGCGCAGTAAGGGGTGAGCCAAAATCGGTGCCTGCCGTAAAGGTTGCAACCACAGGAGTGTTGTCTCCACGCACGCCGACAAAAGCCAGGGCATCCGTGGCGGTAAGGGCGACACCCACACTGTCGAACACACTGGTCAAGGGGGTGCTGGCAGTGATCGGCGTTGAACCTGGGAAGGTCGTGGTGGCCCGAGCCGTGGAAACCACCTGCTGCTTAGCGGTGGTAACATTGAAGGTGTTGGTGGTGGCGGTGCTGGCGCCGAAGGGATTCGCCCCGGCGCTGAAGGTAAAGGTGGTCACGGCCAGGCCGCTGGCGCCGCCGGTGGCGTCGGTCATCTTGATCCGCCCCATGGCATCAATGGTGGAGGTGACATTGAAGGTCGTGTCCAGCACATCGAGGAGATCCTGCACCTTGTCGGTGGCCGCCAAGGTATAGGTGTTGTTCACCGCAGTGCCGCTGTTATCATACCCGGCAAAGGTCACCACCGCCGGAGTGGTCGTATCGACCAGGGTGCCGGTGGAGTCATACACTGTATTCCAGAGGGTTTCCTTGGTAATGGGCGTTGAGGTTCCGGCGGTGGCATAGGCCGCGCCATCGGTGACCAGAATCTGGGAGACCGCAGTAGCCTGACCGCTGTAGCGGGCGCCGAGATTGAGCTCGATCATCTGGTTGGTCGTAGCGCCGGTGAAGTTGGCGGCAAAGGAGTAGTACTGGTCCGTATTGCCCAAGGTCAGCAGATTGGTGCTCTGAGCCGGGTCCACCTCGCCGTCGGGAGGCACGTTCCATGCCTTCATGTTGCTGATGGCGCCGGAGGTTGAGAAATCCAGCACCCCATAAAGCAGGGCGCCGGCGCCCTTGTGGTTCTGGTAGTTGTAGGTGGTATCCGGGGTGTAGATGGAAGCCTCGTCGTTGGTGCCGTCCAGGGCGCCGGTGGTATCACGGCCGGTGGTCAGCACCCGGTTGTCCTCGCTGGGTTCGCAGGTGACCAGGAACTCCCACTGGTTATCCGCGGTGGTGCGGTCGAAATAGACGGTGAGATCATGGCTCGCGCCCACGGAGTCATAGACCTTGATGGCGGTGGTGTACTCGTAGGCCGCGGCGTCGATGGGAGAGGTCGGCACGGGCAGCGCGGGATTGGTGCCGTTCCAGGCGTCGAACAAACGCTGCTCGGTGGTTTCGTTGTTCTTCCGGGAATCCACGTTGGCTATGACCTGGATCCCGGTGGTTGCAACCGGCGGGGTGGTCTTGCCGAGGTTGATGTCGCCGATGGTGCCCTGCCGCTCGCCGGAGGTGGTGTCCAATGTCCACCCCTGGACAAAGTTGCCTGTGGGGTTGACCAAAAAGCCTTCCTTGTCGAAGCGGAATTCTCCTGCCCGGGTGTACATGTCCGCCTCGGCACTGCCCGCGGCCCGGAGCATGAAGAAGCCCTGGCCGCCGATGGCCAGATCGGTGGCCGTGGAGGTTGACTCAAAGGAGCCCTGGGCAAAGATGCCGTCGATGGTGGTCATGGTCACACCGCGTCCGACCTGGGCCGCGCCCGCTGCAGTGGCCACGGACTGGGAGAGAACGTCTTGGAAGGTCGCCCGGCTGGATTTGAAGGCGATGGTGTTGACGTTGGAAACATTATCACCCAAAACGCTCATGGCGTTGCCCATGGTGCTGAGACCACTGATACTTGCGTACAACGAACTTGAAACGCCCATTATGCTACCTCCTGTTTTCTTGTGCTGTATTGTTCATGGGTCTCACTTCACCACCAAGATATCCGCCACATTCATGGGTATCGTTTTATCCACGGTTACCTGGGCCGTGGCGCCGTCAAAATTCACCCCGGTGACCTTCCCGGTTGAACGGTAATCAACATCGACTTTCTGACCCAAGGCATTGATGGCAACCACGTTGTAGGTATACAAACCATCGGCGACCACGGTCCCGCTGGGGGTTGTCGCATCCCAGGTCAACTCGTGCACGCCCGAGGCGGCATAGCCAAGCTCAACGGTGTCCGCCATACGGCCGGCCGAATCATAAATCTCAATTCTGCAGGATTCGGCGGCATCGGCCAGGGTGTATTGCGTGGTCGAAACCTTGCCTTCCACCACGCCCATGGTGTTTCCAGCCCCCTGCACCTCTTTGCCGATCAGGGTCAGAAGCTGGAGATTGTTCTGCGACACCTGGTAGCCAAGCAGTTTTTCCAGGTTGTCGGACATCTTCATGGTGGCTTCCATGTTGGAAAACTGGGCGAGCTGCGAGGCCATGTCCGTGCTGTCCATGGGCTCCAGCGGATCCTGGTGCTGCATCTGGGTGATGAACAGGGTCATGAAATCATCACGATCCAGGGTGCTTTTGCCCACGGTGGACAGGGTCGTGGTGTCCTGAAGCGGCAGGGTTGCGCTGGTGCTTGCTGTGCTGGTCATGCTCTTTTCCTCTCTTGTTTTCAGGCAAACAGATCAACACCGTTTTCACGGCCGGTTCCGAGCTGCGCCTGCTGGTAGAGAATATCCTCGGGCAGGTCCGCCAGGGTTGTCCTCCGCTGCCCCACTCCCTTTTCCAGCGAAGCAGCCTGGAACTGCTGCCAGGCTTCATTGCTGTCGCTATCCTTGTTCAAGGACACCATGCATTCGCCAAGGGCAAACCCCTGTTTTTCCATATTTTCCCTGAATTGCTCCAGGTTGCTTTCAAGCACCGCCTTCACCCTGGAGTTTTCCATGGCAAAGGAAACAGCCACCTGGTTGTCGCGCACCGTCATCTCCACCTTGACCTCGCCCAATTCCTTGGGGTAGAGCTTGAGAACCAGATGATGCTCCTGATTGCGCAGCCCCTGTAAAACCCCCTGGGAAAGCTGGGTGAAACTCTGCTGCTGGAGACCGTGGGGCATATTGGGGACATGCACGAAAGGCCGTGCCGCCTGGCTTGAAACAGCAGCCTGACCAACAGCCTCGCCCTTGGCAGCCACACCAGCCTCGGCTTGAAAAATGGTGCTGCTTTCGACAAAGAGTTCACCGCTGGCAAGGGCATTCTTACCGTTTTGCGCCCCCTGCCCGTCCCTGCCCATGGCGGAAAAAAGCTCCGCGGCTTCCCCGTCAAGAAGCGGCGCACCATCCACATTTTCCGTGGCCATAAGATCCTCGGCCCGGGCCAGCTTCTTTTCAAGAGCCGCATCCGTCTTGGGATTTCCCGGCTGCACCTTGACCTTGGAAAGATCAACGCTTTCCATGAGCTTTTCAAAAACCGAAACCAGCGTCCCCTGGACAGCGGAAGAAAGACTCGGCCCCTTGGTTTCAAAACCGGACCTGGTCAACACCTCCTGCAGATCGGCAAGAAAGGAAATCGGGTCCGCCTGCAGCCTGTTACCCTTCACCTCGCCAATGGCCTGCTCCAGCATGTTTTTCAGCCGGGCCAGGGTAAGGGTTACCGGCGGGCCGGATTCGACCAGACCTTCAACAACCGGCAAGCGTTCGGGCAACAGGGCGCGTTGCAACTGCTGGGAGACACCGGCGTTGGCAAGGAGATCCTGCAATTCCGCCGCTTCAACCGCGGTGATATCGGTAATTCCTTCTCCTGCCAACCCCTGCAGGCCGGCAAGAAATTTTTGCAGATCAAAGGTGTTGTCTCCCCGCACCGACGCCTCGCTGATCTTGCTCACCTCGGGAACCGGCACGCCAAGACGCTCAAGAAAGCTCTGGAGAAGCGGCAGATCCGTTTCCGGCGCGGTCACGGGCACTTCCTCCTGCAAGGCCTGAAAATGGCGGGAAAATGAAGCAAGAAAATCGACCAGGGACAACGTGCCGTCCTGGCCCTTCATTTTTTCCATGAGCGCGGTCAACTGGCTTTCATTCATGCCCGCATGCTTGGCGATCTTCTGAAGAAGGTCGGGATCAGGCACCGGAAACTTCCACTCGCCAGGCCCCATTTTTTGATCGGCCGCACTCTTCTGGAGATCCTGGACAAACATCCCCAACAGAGCGGCCATGGTTGTTGTTTCCTCAGACCCTTCTTTTTTTGCCGAAGCAGCGGCATCCGCCTTCCGGTCGGCGGCGGAGGCAAGGGCGGCCTTGGCTTTCTGCATGCCGAGGAGGTTGCTTCTGCCCCTCCGTTCGGTGGCCATCTTTTTTTCCATGTAGTCGGAAAAGTTCGACCCGGTTTTCTTGCCGGCGGGGGTTTTCACTTCCACCGCCGCCGGTATCTGGGACTTGGGGGCCGGCACAATGGGAATCATGAGTGCGTCCACGGAACCTCCTCGCTGATAAAATTGATCTTGCCTTCGTGCATGTATGGAGCTCGCTTGTCAATCAACCAAAGCAAAAGGTGTGCCATGTCAAAACAACACAATCAGGAAAATGAATATAATAACGAGAAAACAGCGCTTTAAATCAATTCAAGAGACAAGGAAATTCCCCAAAAATGAACCCCTGTTACCGCGAGAGAGGAAAAGAATTCCTCCAGGCAAAACAGACCAGGGAACAAGGGAGGCGGGTTGGGCAAGAATTGCCGGAAGATGAAAAGGAAGGCCGCATGACAAGGTTCCCCCCGGCTTGAGGGGAGGAGGAGAATGCTGCGATTCTGCCGGAAAAAACGAGAAAACCCTTCGATACGCGCAGGGCGAGTTGCGGTCATCGGGTTTGTGTCGCGCCCGGCCCGATGCCCAAGGTCGCCCGCATGCGGTTGCGCTTCGCTTCGTTCGCCGTGATCAGCTTACGGTGGGACTTCCGCCCACAAGAGTGTGCCCATGCCGGGCGCACAAAAAAACCCCGAACGGAAATTCCGTTCGGGGTTTTTTATACGCAACAACCGGGGATGTTCAGCGCATCAGCAACCGAAAACCTTCTGCAACGGCGGAACGGTCTGCTTCTTGCGGCTCATCATGCCGGCTACCCACATGGAGTTGTTGGCGATTTTGCCGCCAAAAGCCTGCTCGATAACCGCTGGCTCATCGGAAACCACCAGCAGGTCGGTGCCCTCTTTCACAACATCGGTGAGCATGAACAGTACGGAATGACGGCCATCTTTCTTGAGATCCTCAAGGGCCTTGTACAGGTCGGCGCGAATGCCTGAAACCTGATCTAGGGTAGCGAGCTCTATCTGTCCGATGCCGACCTTCTTGCCGTTCATGTCGAAATCCTTGTAGTCGCGGAAAACGAGATCCTTCATGGGAACACCTTCCACGGAAGACTTGGCCTTCAGCATCTCCATGAAGAGCGCATCGGTGTCGGCAACGCCGGCGATCTCTTTCAGCGCGGCAACAGCAGCCTTGTCAGGATCGGTGCAGGTGGGGGACTTGAAGTTCACGGTGTCGCTCAGGATGGCGGAAAGCATGGCGCCGGCAATATCCTTGGGCAGGGCGACATTGTTGTTCTTGAACATCTCGTACAGCACGGTGCAGGTGCAGCCGACCGGCTGGGCGTTGAAAACGATGGGATTGTTGGTGGTGATGTCGCCGATCTTGTGATGATCGACAATGGCGATGATCTCGGCGTCCTTGATGTTCGCCGGAGCCTGACCGATATCACTGAAATCGACCAGGGCAACCTTCTTGCCGGCAGCGTCCATCATGGTCTGGGGCGCGGTCAGGCCGAAGTTTTTGAGCACGGTGGTGCTCTCGGGGTTCAGTTTGGCTGCCTCAATCTGCATGCAGGCAACGGCGTCGGTGCCGGTCGCTTTCAGATAATGGGCATAGGCAATGGCGGCGGCAACGGAATCGGTATCGGGATTTGAATGGCCAACAACACAAACAAACATGGTGATCCTCCTTAAATTTTTTTAATGAACCAAAAACATCCTGTTCCGATCCCGGAACAACGACATTCCTGGAATCAGAAAAAATATGTTCACTTCCTAAAATCAGCACCCAACGCAGGACAACATTATAAAACTCGCAAAGAATAGTGCTATTAGGGGAGAGAGTCAAGAGGAAAGAAGCACGGGGAGAGACAATCCTGCCTCGCTCCACGTGAGGAAGCAACCTGTCAATATCACAACACAAAAACAACAAACAATCCCCGGGACAGGTTTTGTCTTGCCCCACGCCCGTGTTTTATGTAACAATTCACTGAAGACCTGATTTCCCCCAAAGGCAAACCCTGTCACCGATTGAGCATCCCCATGAATGCAAATGAAGCACCACAAGAGGCCGCCCAAACCCCCAAGGCGCCAAAACGCCAGAAAATCCTGGTCGCAGAGGATAACCCTGTGGTCCGCAAGGGGTTGAACAATTTTCTGGTGAAATGGGGATACGAACCGATTGAGGCGGATAACGGCGACACCGCCTGGAACGCCCTTGAAACCGACACCACCATAACCCTTGCCATTCTGGACTGGAACATCCCGGGCCTGAGCGGCATGCAGGTCTGCCAGCGCATCCGCATGCGCGCGGAGGGGCCTTATGTGTACACGGTCATCTTCAGCGCCCGCAGTTCCATCGAGGAACAGGTTCTCGCCCTGGAAGGCGGGGCGGACGACTACCTGGTCAAACCCGCCAAGCCCTCTCTTCTCAGGGCCAGACTCGGGGTTGGCCAGCGGATCCTCAGCTTATTGGCCGGACCCAAGTCCGGCCCGGCCAAATAAACGCGCCCTCCATGCCCCACCATAAAAATATCGTGCTTTTTGATTTGGACGGCACCCTGGTCGACAGCCTCACCGACCTGGCGGATTCGATGAATCGCGTCCTCAACCGGCAAGGGCTTCCCCTCCATCCCATTCAGGCCTACCGTTATTTTGTCGGAGACGGGATCGCCAATCTGGTCCGGCGCGCCCTGCCGGCCGAGGCTCGACAACCGGAGACCATTGAGGAGTGTGTGCGGGAAATGCGGAGGGAATACGGCATGCACTGGGCGGACACGACCCGGCCGTACCCAGGCATTGCCGAGCTGCTTGATGCGCTGATGAGTCGGGGAATCGAGATGGCCATCCTGTCCAACAAGCCCGACGCATTAACCCGGAAGGTTGTCGAGACACTCCTGCCAAACTGGCGGTTTGCCGCAGTTGCGGGAGCCCGGGAGACAATCGCCCGAAAACCCGACCCGGCCGGGGCATTGCGCATCGCCAGCCTGTTGCATCATGCGCCGCAAGAGTTTCTCTATCTGGGCGACACCAACACCGACATGCAGACCGCCCGTGCTGCCGGGATGTTTGCCGTTGGCGCGCTTTGGGGTTTTCGCACTGCGGGCGAACTGAGGGAAAATGGCGCCCAGGCCTTGCTTTCCGTGCCCCTTGAGCTCTGCCCGTTGCTGGACCGCGGTCCTGAATCTTAAAAAGAATCCCACAGGCGCGAGACGCGCACAAGGGAAACCCGCTAGGCGCTGAGCCTCTCAGCCTCCTTGGCCTTTCGTATCTCGCAGGCGATCTGGAACGCTCTTTCCTTTCCGTTTTTATTCACGGAAACCGAGGTTTTCCCCTGCTTGCCAACACGATTTACCCAGCTCACCTCATAGCGGTTCAGCTTCTCGTTAAACCGCACGCCGACAACCCCGGTGGTGGTGTTGCTCACCGTGACAAGATGTTTGTCGGTCCGGACTTTCCCCAGCTTTTTTTCCATGGTGTCTCGCCAGGTAAGGGCGGCAAGCAGGCTTGAGTAACGCCCGCCGCATTTGCCGTCGGAAAAAAACTTGGAATGCGTTGTCCCCTGAAAACGAACCCGCACATACCAGCCGTGGGTGCGTTTGTCCTCCTGGTCTATCCGCGCCACATCCTTGTGTTTTTCAAGCATAACCTTCTTTGCCATAACCGCTCACCTCGCACAGGTTCAAAACCACTGAATACCATGCCCAATGTTTCCATCGGCAACATGGCCCCCCCTGCGCCAATTACTCTTTTTTTTACAGATGTCTTGATAAGACCAAGGAAACAGCAGGATCCTTCAATAAGGCATTTATCTATATCCAATTAACATATTTTTTGCAAGCCGTAGCAGACAGATGTTTTTTTACAATGGCCGGCAAGCGGTATATTCCCCGGGCAAACACCATCTTCCCTGCATCACTTATTACATACCGGGAATTCAGCCACCGACGTCTTCTCTTTCCCCCGGCAAACTGGTATATAAAAACCTCTTGGTGATCTGCCGGCTGGAGCAAACACCCCCGCCGGCACGCCATAATTCCTGGAATGGCTCGGGCAAACAGCGCACTTGATGCGGGTGTGGACCCCCTTGCCTTCCCAATAATCCAAGCACAGGCAGACCCATGACGCGCACCGCGGAAAAATTTCTTGCCCTCCTCGAAATTGTCACCCGGCTCAGGGCGCCGGATGGCTGCCCCTGGGACCGGAAGCAGACCCCCCAGACCTTCAAACAGTATCTCGTCGAGGAAACCCATGAACTCCTTGAGGCAATCAACGACGATAATCCCAGCCACATCTGCGAGGAACTCGGGGATCTCCTGTTCCAGGTCATCTTCCTCAATAATCTTTACCAGGAAAAAAACCTCTTCACCCTTTTTGACGTCATCGACTCCATCACCGCCAAGATGATCCGCCGCCACCCCCATGTTTTCGACAATCAAACCGTGGAAACCGAGCAGGATCTGCACCGGCAGTGGCAGTCGATAAAGAGCCGGGAAAACGCACGAAAAGAACAACCCAGGCACACCCTGGCTTCCATTCCCAAAAGCCTGCCCGCCCTGCGCAGGGCGCAACGAGTGGCAGACCGGGTCGCCCGGGAGGGCTTCGACTGGCCCAATCTTTCCGGCGCCTTGGGCAAGGCCGGCGAGGAATTCCAGGAACTGCGGGAGGCATTATCAACAGGGAATCGCGAACAGATCCGGGAAGAGCTTGGCGACCTGCTCTTCGCCCTTGCGGTTGTGGCAAGAAAAGCCGATATCGACGGGGAAGAAGCCCTGCATGATGCGACAAACAAGTTCACAACCCGCTTCCTCTCCCTTGAAAAAAAGATGCTTGACCAAGGCAAACGGTTTGCCGATCTTGCCCCCGATGCGCTCCTGGATGCCTGGCAGCGGAACAAAACAGAACCCCGATCATCGCCAGAAAACGATTGACAAACAAACGGTTAGTTGCTATCAATCGCGATTGTTTTTTTATTATTTTCCCACATACCTCCTTGCTCTTCGCACGAAACGCAAAAAGCAAGGGCCACATGACCACAAGGAGGAATCAATGCGCAGGTACGAGACAATTGTCATTGTCAAGCCGGGGGCCGGAGAAACGGAATTCTCCACGGTTTCCGACAAGGTAACCGGAACCGTCGAAGGTTTTGGCGGATCCATCGTGAGAACCGACAGATGGGGCTTGAAAAAATTGGCTTACCCCATCAAAAAGGAAACCCAGGGCGATTTTCTGTATGTCGAATATGCCGGACTGCCTGACGGCGTCAAGGAAATGGAGCGGCTCCTCCGCATCGACGACCGGGTTCTGAAATTCATGACGGTAAAAACCCAGGATGTGTTCATCCCGGATGCCCCCAAGCCGGAAGGGCTTGCAGGGCAGGAAACCGCTTCCGCGGACTCAGACGAAGCCTCTGAATAGTTTTTTTTGCCTCCGCCGCAATCAAACTATATATATAGCGAACCAGAAAAGAGGAAAAGAACATGGTTATCAAGAAAAAGAAGATTTTCAACCGTCGCAAGGTCTGCCGTTTCTGCACGGACAAGAGCCTTATGATTGATTACAAGGATGTCAAAACCCTTCGCAACTTTGTGACGGAACGCGGCAAGATTATCCCGCGGCGCATCTACGGCAACTGCGCCCATCACCAGCGGCAGCTCACCGAGGCAATCAAGCGCGCGCGCCAGATCGCCTTGTTGCCATACGCCGGACAGGCCCATCTGTAGCACGGGAACCAGCCAGGAATCGTGTATTTCCGTGCAGGAGCATCCAAACAGACTGAAACCATCGGGGCTATCGCTGTAACAGCCCTCGTTTTCACGGTGCCGGCAGTTTTCCGCGGCCTCGAATGGTTCCACTGCCTGATGCCCTTGCCCGCATACTACTACCTGAGCGTTTACGACCGGAAACAGGGCGCGGCCATTATTGCCTGGGCCCTTGGCATTGCGGGCGGCATCACCCTGTGGGCCGGGACCATGCCGGTCCTGCTTTTTTCACTGACCCTCCTGCCCGTCGGCTTCATTCTGGCCAAGGCAGACAGGGAAAATGAACCGGCATTGCGCGCCGGCATAAAAAGTGTCGCCTGCCTCGTCCTTGTCTGGCTCATTTCGGGCTGGCTGGTCGGGTTGGCAACCCAGAGCAATGCCTATCTTGAACTGCGGCAAAGCGTGGACCATGGTTTCGAGGCGACCTTTGCCATGTACCGGGATTCAGGACGCTTCCCGGCGAAAGATCTTGAAGAGATCAAGCTCTTCATTGCACAGCTCAGGGAACAGGTGGCTCGGCTTTTTCCGGCCTTGCTCCTCGTCTCGATCATCTGCACCGTCTGGCTGAACATCGTAGTCGGCCAACGGTTGCTGAAGAAAAGAGACCCCTTCCGGACCAATCGGGAGGATTTGAAAAACTGGCACCTCCCGGACTTTCTGGTCTGGCTTGTTATATTGACGGGCATTGCCCTTCTTGTCCCGGATGAACGACTCAACACCCTGGGCTTGAACATGGGGCTGGTGTTTCTGGTGCTGTACCTCACGCAAGGGTTGGCGATTGTCTCGAGCATGATGCAGAAATGGTCGTTGCCGAAGGCGGTCAGGGTGATAACATACATCCTCCTGTTCTTGCAGGTGTACGGTATCGGTTTTGTTGCAGTGCTCGGCTTGGCTGATGTCTGGGTTGATTTCAGGAAGCCGCGGCTAAAAAACGATGCGGACGACACCTCGGTGTCGTAATCTTAACAAAAGAAAGACTATGAAACTGGAGACTTTTTCAGAGTCTTCATTTTTCAGAAATAATGAATCCAGACAAAACCAGGATTCAACCGGAGGCACAACATGGAACTCATTTTAAAAGAAACCATTGACACCCTTGGCGAGGAAGGCGATGTTGTTAAGGTAAAGGACGGCTACGGCCGCAATTTCCTGATCCCTCGCCGTCTTGCCGTGCCCGCCACCAAGGCAAACCTTACCGTTCTGGAAAAGGAAAAGGCCGCCATTGTGGCACGGAAGAAAAATCAGCGGGATGAGGCGGAAGCCCTGGCCAAAAAAGTTGCCGGCGCCACTGTGGTCATTGCCCACCGTTCCGGGGATGACAACAAGCTCTACGGCTCCATCACCTCCGCCGACATTGCTGAAAAGCTCGCCGCGCTGGGAATTGCCATCGACAAGAAAAAGATCGTTCTTGACGAGCCCATCAAGAGCCTGGGCGTTACCATGGTGCCGGTAAAGATCGGCTACCAGATTTCCGCGGAAATCACCGTGGAAGTCGTTCCCCTGGCTGCGGAATAAGTTCACGCCCGGCACACAGACGGCAGACTTGGGCTCCGGCTCACATACCGGAAGTCCCCTTGCTTTGTCCCTGGAATAACGCAGGATAACCGAAGGGGGGCGGAAATCGCCCCTCTCCATTGCAGCCAACGATACTCCATGGAATCCGGACCAGGCCCTTCCACCACCCACCGTCTGCCCCCGCAGAATCTTGAGGCCGAGCAATGCGTTCTCGGCTCAATCATGCTGCAACAGGGCGCCATGCCCAAAGCGGCGGAAACTCTCACCGAAGACGATTTTTACCGCGACGCCCACAAATACATTTTTTCCGCCATGATCACCCTGTTTGACCGCGGCGAACCCCTTGACCTTATCACCGTTTCCAACCTGCTGAAGGACAATAACCGGCTGGAGGCGGTGGGCGGCCCCACGTATCTTGCCACCCTCACCGACATCGTGCCGGTTGCCGCCAACATTGCCTATTACGCCAAGATCGTGCGGGAAAAAGCGATCCTCCGCAGGCTGATCGCCACCGGCACCGAGATCGCCGGCCGCTGCTACGAGGAACAGGACGATATCGACGGCCTGCTTGACGATGTGGAAACCACAGTCTTTGAAATCTCCCGGGCCAAAAGCGGCCAGTCCTACCACTCGCTCAAGACCGTCATCTCCGACACCTTCAAATACATCGAACAGCTCTACGAACGCAAGGAACACATCACCGGCGTTCCCACCGAATACCATGATTTCGACAAGATGACCGCGGGGCTGCAGCGCTCGGATCTCATCATCCTGGCCGCCCGGCCCAGCATGGGCAAAACCGCCCTGGCCGTCAACATGGTGCAGAACGCCGCCCTGCTCCACAAGGTGCCGGTTGCGGTGTTCAGCCTGGAGATGTCCAAGGAGCAGTTGGGCATGCGTATGCTCTGCTCCATCAGCCGGGTTGACGCCCAGCGGCTGCGGACCGGTTTCCTCAAGGAGCAGGATTGGCCCAAGCTCACCCGGGCGGTGGGCATGCTTTCCGAAGCCCCCATCTACATCGACGACACCCCGGCCATCACGGTGCTGGAGATGCGGGCCAAATGCAGGCGCCTGAAAACAGAACACAACATCGGCATGGTGGTGGTAGATTATCTCCAGTTGATGCGGGGCAAGGCAAACACCCAGTCCCGCGAACAGGAAATCAGCGACATCTCCCGCTCGCTCAAGGCCATGGCCAAGGAGCTCAGTGTCCCGGTTCTTGCCCTTTCCCAGTTGAACCGCAGCCTGGAAAGCCGTCCCAATAAAAGACCGCAGCTTTCCGACCTGCGCGAATCCGGCGCCATCGAACAGGATGCCGACCTGATCATGTTCATTTACCGCGATGAGGTCTACAACAAGGCGGAGGACAATCCGAGAAAGGGCATTGCCGAAATCATCATCGGCAAGCAGCGTAACGGCCCAACCGGCACCGTGGAGCTGGCCTTTCTCGACCGCTTCACCTCCTTTGAAAATCTTGCCCACCAGAGTTTTCCGCCAACGGAATAAGAAAAGGTTGAGAGTCTGTGGTGTGCAGCCTGTGAGCAGCCGCGCCTCTTGCAACCGCCCCAAAAGTTCCCGCCCATCCCGTCGAGGGAGGGGGGATTTAATGAGAAAAAACCGGATCAACGACCATGAAATACGACTTCAAAGCCATCGAAGAAAAATGGCGCTCCCACTGGCTTACTAACAGCACCTACAAAGCCGGTGAAGATTCCTCCCGGCCCAAGTACTATCTCCTGGAGATGTTCCCCTACCCGTCGGGCCGCATCCACATGGGCCATGTCCGCAACTACACCATCGGCGACGTGGTGGCCCGCTACAAGCGGATGAAGGGCTTCAACGTCCTGCATCCCATGGGCTGGGACGCCTTTGGCCTGCCTGCGGAAAATGCGGCGATCAAGCACGACACCCATCCGGCCAAGTGGACCTACGAAAACATCGACTACATGAAAAAACAGTTGCAGCGCATGGGTTTCAGCTATGACTGGGATCGCGAACTCGCCACCTGCAACGACAAATACTACCGCTGGGAACAGCTCCTGTTCATCAAGATGTACGAAAAGGGGCTGGTCTACCAGAAGGTGACCACGGTCAACTGGTGCGAGACCTGCCAGACCGTATTGGCCAACGAGCAGGTCATCGACGGCGCCTGCTGGCGCTGCGACAATGCCGTGCTGCCCCGGGAGATGAACGGCTGGTTCTTCAAGATCACCGACTACGCCGAGGAGCTGCTGGCCGGTTGCGATACCCTCACCGGCTGGCCGGAGAAGGTCCTCACCATGCAGCGCAACTGGATCGGCAAGAGCGTGGGCGCCGAGGTGAACTTTCCCATCGAAAATAGCGGCAAAGCCCTCACCATCTTCACCACCCGGCCGGATACCATCTTCGGCGCGACCTTCATGTCCATCGCCCCGGAACACCCGCTGGCTTTGGAGTTGAGCTCGGGCACCCCCCAGGAAGAGGCGGTCAAGGAGTTCGTTGCCCGGATCAAGGTCGAAAAACAGCGGCAACGGCCGGAAGACGAAATGGAAAAGGAGGGGGTTTTCACCGGCGGCTACTGCCTCAACCCCTTCACCGGCACAAGGCTGCCGGTGTACGTGGCCAACTTCGTCCTCATGGAATACGGCACCGGCGCGGTGATGGCGGTGCCTGCCCATGACCAGCGCGATTTTGAGTTTGCCCAAAAATACGGGATCGAGATCAAGGTCGTCATTCAGCCCGAGGGCGACTCTTTGGACCCGGCCGCCATGCCCCAGGCCCACGAAGGGACAGGCACCCTGGTCTCCTCCGGGGAGTTCACCGGCATGGATTCGGAAAAGGCCAAAACCGCCATCACTGCGGCAGCCACGGAAAAAGGGGTCGGCTGCCAGCGCACCACCTTCCGCTTGCGCGACTGGGGCATCTCCCGTCAGCGATACTGGGGCGCCCCCATTCCCATGCTCCACTGCGCCAGTTGCGGGCTGGTGCCGGTGCCGGAAAAGGACCTGCCCGTCAGCCTGCCCACGGATGTCCAGTTTGACAAATCCGGCAAATCGCCCCTGCACACCCTGGAAAGCTTTTACCAGACCACCTGCCCTCTCTGTAACGGCCCGGCCCGGCGCGAAACGGACACCATGGACACCTTTGTCGAGTCCTCCTGGTATTTTGCCCGCTACGTTTCCCCCCGGTTCACCGACGGGGTTTTGGACAAGGCAAAAGCCGACTACTGGCTGCCTGTTGATCAGTACATCGGCGGGGTGGAACACGCCATCCTCCACCTGCTTTACTCGCGCTTTTTCACCAAGGTCCTGCGCGATCTCGGCTGCCTGTCCATCGACGAGCCCTTCACCAACCTGCTCACCCAGGGCATGGTGATCAAGGACGGCACCAAGATGTCCAAATCCAAAGGCAACGTGGTTGACCCCAACGATCTGGTGGAAAAATACGGAGCCGACACGGTCCGGTTGTTCAGCCTGTTTGCCGCCCCGCCGGAACGGGACCTGGAATGGAGCGATCAGGGGGTGGAAGGGGCGTACCGCTTTTTAAACCGGGTTTTCCGTCTGGTGGACGACAACCTCTCCGCTTTTAGCGCGCCCGCCTGCGGTCTGCCCCAGGAGATGAATGCGGCAAGCATTGCCCTGCACCGGAAAACCCATCAGACCATCCGCAAATTCGGGGCGGACATCGAGGCGAAGTTCCATTTCAACACCGCCATCAGCGCGGTGATGGAGCTGACCAACACCCTGTACAGTCTGGCTGCGGAAGAAAAAAACGAGCCGCCGCATCCCGCCGTGGTCCGCGAGGCCATCGAGGCGATGCTTGCCCTGCTCTCCCCCATGGTGCCGCATCTTACCGCCGAGCTCTGGGAGCTGACCAAACATCCCACCCCCCTTGCCGAAGTGCCTTGGCCGGAGTACGATGACGAGGCTGTCCGGGAGGAGGCGATAACCATCGTGGTCCAGGTGAAGGGCAAGGTGCGCAGCCAGCTCCAGGTTGCTCCGGGCACCAGCGAGGAAGATCTTGAAAAGATGGCCCTGGCCGATGACAAGGTAGGGAAATTCCTGGAAGGCAATCCGGTGCGCAAGGTGATTATCGTGCCAAACAAGCTGATCAATATTGTGATCTAGGCCTGCTTGCATAAATAATTGATGTGCCTGGCACCGTCACCCCGGCGGAAGCCGGGTCCAGAAATTCTTGCCCGCTGGATCGGCGCCTCGCTCCGCTCGCTTACCTCCGGCTTCCGCCGGGATGACGATACAGGATAAAACGATAGAGTCCGAATATGGAGTCCAGAGCATGAAAACTCGTATTTCAACCCCCCTGAGCCTTTTCCTTGTCCTCCTGATTGTTGCCGGATGCGGCTACCACAATCCCAACATGCTGCCAGCGGACAAATAGGGCAAGGTCCTCAAGCTCCATATTCCCATCTGGCCCAACCCTACCAATGAAATCCGGCTTGCCTCCGACATCAACAATGCCCTGCAGGACTGGCTCGGCCAGAGCAAACAGTTTACCCTGGTAAACAGCTCCGGGGACGCCGACTATGTCCTCAACGGCAGAATCAACGCAGTGAGTTATACCGGCCGGGCCTATGACGCCAAGGACAGAGCCCAGGCGCTCATTGCCACTCTGAACGTGAGCTACACCGTCACTGACACCCAAACCGGCAAGACGGCCTGGCAGAACAACTTCGCCCTCTCAGAAAGTTATTCCCTCCAAACCGACTCTCACAAGAAGCAGGCTCTGGAAACACTCGTAGAAAAATTGGCCGAGGATATTTACATCCGCATGTACAGCGCCATCTCCCGTCATGAAAAAAACAAAGGGAGGGGGAATTGAAGCCCATCGGCTAAATTTGATTGGCAATATCACGCTGGGAAAGGTATATAGCAACGTTTCCCGATAATTCTTGCCCAACAATCACAGCACCACAGAACCAAAACCCGGAGGTCCCCATGCCATCCCGCAGAGAACTTGCCAACGCCATCCGCGCCCTGAGCATGGATGCCATCCAGAAAGCCAAATCAGGCCATCCCGGCGCGCCCATGGGCATGGCAGACATAGCCGAAGTATTGTGGAACGACTTTCTCACCCATAATCCCGCCAACCCCAAATGGGCCAACCGCGACCGCTTTGTCCTCAGTAACGGCCACGGCTCCATGCTGCTCTATTCCCTGCTCCACCTCACGGGCTACGACCTGCCCATTGAGGAGATCAAAAACTTCCGGCAGTTGCATGCCAAAACCCCTGGTCACCCGGAATACGGCTACGCCCCGGGCATCGAAACCACCACCGGCCCCCTGGGCCAGGGCATTGCCAACGCGGTGGGCATGGCCATTGCCGAGAGAACCCTGGCAGGCCAGTTCAACCGGCCGGGGCATGCAATTATCGACCACCACACCTATGTGTTCATGGGCGACGGCTGCATGATGGAGGGCATCTCCCACGAAGCCTGCTCCCTGGCCGGCACCCTGGGGCTGGGCAAGCTCATCGCCCTGTACGATGACAACGGCATCTCCATCGACGGAGAGGTTGAAGGATGGTTCACCGACAACACCCCCATGCGTTTCCGTTCCTACGGCTGGCATGTCATCGAAGGCGTGGACGGCCATGACGGCGAGGCGGTCAAAAAGGCCCTTGGTGAGGCAAAGGCTGTCACCGACAAACCATCGCTCATCTGCTGCAAGACCGTGATCGGCTGGGGCTCCCCCAACAAGCAGGGCAAGGAGGATTGCCACGGCGCGCCCCTGGGTGACGCCGAAATTGCCCTGGTGCGCCAGACCATCGGCTGGCCCCACCCGGCCTTTGAGGTTCCGGCTGAAATCTATGGTGGCTGGAACGCCAAAGACAAGGGCACGGCCCGCGAGGCCGAATGGAACACCCGCATGGCAGCCTATAAAATCGCCCACCCGGAACTTGGCGCCGAACTTGAGCGCAGGCTTTCCGGCACACTCCCCGCCGACTGGCAGGCAAAGGCCAAAGCCTACATCGACGCAGTCAACGCCAAGGCGGAGAAAGTCGCAACCCGCAAGGCCTCCCAAAACTGCCTGAACGGCTACGGCCCGCTGCTGCCGGAGTTCCTCGGCGGCTCGGCGGACCTGGCCGGCTCCAATCTGACCATCTGGTCCGGCAGCAAGGGCATCAACACGGATGCGGGCGGCAACTATATCTACTACGGGGTCCGCGAGTTCGGCATGGCAGCCATTGCCAACGGCATCGCCCTGCACGCCGGCTTCATCCCCTACACCGCAACCTTTCTGATCTTCTCCGAATACGCCCGCAACGCCCTGCGCATGGCAGCGCTCATGAAGCAGCGCTCCATCTACGTCTTCACCCACGACTCCATAGGACTCGGCGAGGACGGCCCCACCCATCAGCCGGTGGAACAGGCAGCAACGCTCAGGATGATCCCGAACATGGGGGTCTGGCGGCCCTGCGATGCAGTGGAAACGGCAGTGGCCTGGAAGATCGCCATCGAGCGGGCCACCGGCCCCACCAGCCTGCTGCTTTCCCGGCAGAACCTGCCCCATCAGCCCCGCACAGCCGAACAACTGGCCAACATCGCCAAGGGCGGCTATGTCCTGCTCGATTGCGGCTGCGATACGCCGGACGCCATCCTCATCGGTACCGGTTCCGAGGTCGAGCTTGCGGTGGCGGCAGCCAAGGAGCTTAGCGGCAAAGGCAAGAAGATCCGCGTGGTCTCCATGCCCAGCACCGATTGCTTCGAGAGCCAGAGCAAGGAATACCAGCAATCCGTGCTGCCGGACGCGGTCCAGGCCAGAGTCGCCGTCGAGGCCGGAGTAACCGGTGGCTGGTACCGCTATGTGGGCACCAAGGGGAGGGTCATCGGCCTCGACCGCTTTGGCGAATCCGCCCCGGCGGAGCAGTTGTTCCCCTACTTCGGCTTCACCGTGGAGAATGTGGTCAAAGCCGTGGAAGAAATTTTATAGTCCTCTTTAGAAACAAGACTAGATTACAGAAACCAAACCGGTGCTTCGACAGGCTCAGCACGAACGGAAATCAATGCATTAAGATTTTCTCCGTTCGTGCTGAGCCTGTCGAAGCACTTTTGTTACAGGTTCCTTAATCTTGCTCCTTTCACCTTGAGCCTTTCCCCCATGTTCTCCATCGGCACTCTCCGCATCGACACTCCCTTTATCCTTGCCCCATTGGCCGGGTACAGCGACCTCGCTTTCCGTCTGCAATGCCGGGAGCACGGCGCCTCTCTTTGCTTTTCGGAGATGATCAGTTGCCACGGCCTGCATTTTCGGCAAAGAAACACCCTGGATCTCGTCAGAACCGTGGAGAGTGAACGCCCGGTTGCCATGCAGCTCTTTGGCTCCGAGCCCGAACTCATGGGCGAGGCGGCGGGAATTCTTTCGGAACACCCCATCGACCTCATCGATATCAACATGGGCTGCCCGGCGAAAAAGGTCATCAAAAAAGGGGCGGGCTGTTACCTCATGAAACTCCCCGCCCTGGCTGCGAAGATCATCCGGGCGGTGGTGCAAAACTCGAAAGTGCCGGTGACGGTCAAATTCCGCTCCGGCTGGAATCACCAAAGCATCATTGCCTGCGATTTCGCGAAAATGGCCGAGGACAACGGGGCCGCCGCGATCACGGTCCACGCCCGGACCTGGAGCGACGGCTTTTCCGGCACCGCGGACTGGCGGCTTATCAGCCAGGTGAAACAATCAGTTTCCATCCCGGTGATCGGCAACGGCGATGTGCAATCCCATGGTGACGGGTTGCGGATGCTGGCGGAAACCGGCTGCGACGGGGTGATGATCGGCCGGGGCGCCCTGGGTGCGCCCTGGATCTTCTCCGCCGACGCGCCGGAAAACCCATCCCTGGCCTTCCGGCTCGCGGCCCTGAACCGCCACCTGGCCCTCATCGCCAAATACCAGCCCGACACCCCGCCTTCCCAGATAAAAAACCACGCGGGCCGCTATTTCAAGGGGGTTCCGGGCGGGGCGGAAATCAGGCGGCGGATATTCAGCCGGACATCCTATGCCGGTCTGCGAGAGCTCATAGATTCGTTTACCAATCCCCCTTCCATGGCATAACATTCCGCAATTCTTGCCCCAGCCTTCCGTTGACGCAGACTCGTCGTTTATGTACACTGGCTTCAGTTGATCTTCCGTTGCCTCTTTCCCTCAATCCTGGCACCGAATGCCACATGGTACAACAGCACGGAATGAAACCATCGAAATCCCTCATCATTCCGTCGCCGACATATTGGCGCAACCTGCTGCCCAAAAAGGCAGCGATCGCTGTTTTCCTGGCCGCCATTGTTTTCGCATGCTTGCCGGAATCCGCCCATGCCATCACCTATGCAAACACCTCGGTGCCGTTCAACTGGATAGATGCCGACACGCATACCAAGATCGGCTACAACACAACGCCATACAAATTCAACGGCGGCCCGACCTGCGGCACGAATCCTCCCATCCTTGATGACACCTTGAGCGACAACATCCCCATCGGCTTCACCTTCATGTACAGCGGGGGAAATTTTACCGATGTCCGCATCATGAGCAACGGCCGTCTACAATTCAACAACAATACCACCTGCGGATACGGCAGCCCTGTTACCCAATTGCCGTACCCAAACGCAGGCCTGAACTACACCTTGCGGATTTACGGCAACGATCTCGATCCGACCCTCAAATCCGACGTAACCGGCTACACGTACAACACGGTGTGCACCGACAGGTCAGTCTGCTATGTCAGTTATGCCACCATCGGCACCGCCCCGTACCGAAAATTTGTCGCAACGTGGAGCAATGTGCCGGAATGGACCGGCACCAACACCGCCAGCGGCAGCTACAACCTCCAGATCATTCTGCAGGAGAACGGCGAATTTATCTACCAGTACGGCACCGATACTCCCGGGCCGGGGAACACCAACGCCCAGATCGGCTGGCAGGCGGACACCAACGATTACGATATCCCGGCCGTCGGTTTTCCGGCAAACAATAGCGCCATCAAATTCTACATTCCACGTCCGGTGGCGGAATATCGCATGGAACAGACCTCGTGGACCACGGCGGCAGGACAGGTCCTGGACACCAGCGGCAACAACCGCCACGGCACACGAGCCGGCAATGCGCAAACCACCAGCAACGGCAGGGTATGCCGGGGGGCGAATATCCCGCAAAACGCCAACACCAACGCCATAGACGCCATCGACACCGGAATTTCCATCCCCAATACCGTGGGCAATGCCGGGACCATCACCTTCTGGTACCGGGGCAACACCGCCTGGTCCGGCGGCGGCACCCAGGATGCCCAACTGCTCGACGCCACCGTGGTCAATGGCCAATGGTTTTTCCTGGTACGACGCAATAATGGACGATTACGCTTCGTCATCACCGACAGCCTGGGAAGCAACCGGGTTGCAGAGACCGGTGCAATTGCCGTGGCAGCCGGGACCTGGAAACACATCGCCATCTCCTGGAATTTCAACGCGCTCGGCGGCGCCAATCAGGACAGGATGCGAATCTATGTGGACAGTGCATTGCAAACCACCTCGTCCTTCACCACCTCGGGTACGCTTTCCACGCAAATCGGCACACTCTATGCGGGAGACAATCGCAGCGGATTCACAGGACAAAACGGCACCGGCCGCTCCGCCAACGGCCTGCTTGACGAATTCCGGATCTACAACTACGAAGGCGGGCTGGCGCTGATCCAGCGGGACATGAACCAGGCCGGGGTCTGCCTGGACCATTACGCGATTTCCCACAGCACCACCGGCACGACCTGCCAGGAAACGCCGATAACCATTACGGCGCACAGCAGCATGCACGCGCAGGTTGTCATGCCCAACAACACCACCCAGATCACCCTCTCCACCTCCACCGGCAGGGGGGATTGGTCTCTGCTGAACGGCTACGGGGTGCTCAACAACGGGACGGCGGATGACGGCATAGCCACCTATCTGTTCAACGGTGAATATCAGGCGATCTTCGGCCTGTTGCATACCGTTGCCGGCACAATCAACATCAACGTCACCGATGGCCAGATTGTGGAAAGCGCGCTGGAAGACCCGCCGCTTGTCCTCTCTCCCTGCAGCAATCCCTCCGGCTTCAATTGCGTGGAAGCCGGTACAGATGCGCTGACCGGGCATCTCTTTACCAAGCTCGCCGGCGCCGCCTTCAGCTTCGATGTGGTGGCGCTGAAAGACACCAATAATGACGGCACGGCAGACGCTGTGGAAACCGCCTATGCCGCCGATGCCGATAAAAGCGTCACCGTGGAGCTGGTGGACGGCTCGGGAACCACCGCCTGCAATGCCCGAACCCCGCTCAGTCCGGCGATCAGCCAGACGCTGATTTTCACCCAGGCAAACCAGCCCACGGAACAGGGCCGCAAGAGTTCGGCGCCTATAACCGTAGCCAAGGCATATCAGGATATCCGTTGCCGGGTAACGGACACCAACCAGAGCCCTGCCCTGGTCGGCTGCTCGATGGATAATTTTTCCATGCGTCCCGGGGCGGTAACCCTCTCCACCACCGCCTCGGCCACACCTCCCTCCGCTGCCGCATTGCCCATTATCAAGGCTGGAGCCGCCTTCACCGTAACCGCGACGACCTCGACTGCGCCCGCCGACATGTACACCGGCGCGCTGACCCTGGATGCCACCAAATTAACCGCACAGGACCCCGGTCAGGACACTATCCAACAAAGCGGCGGCACTGCAGGAACACTATCGCCCGTATCGCTGACCGCCAACCAGAGTCCGGCGCCCAGCGACAACGCCGGCTACACGGAGGCAGGCTATCTCTACCTCGCCCCAGGCGCCTACCGGGACAATGCTTACACCAGTGTGGATCAACCCAATGACTGCGTTTCCAGCCCCGCTGGTGATGCAACCCTCGCGGACACCCTTTCCGGAGGCAAGTACGGCTGCACCATCGGCAACAAGACCGGTGTATCCTTCGGCCGCTTCATCCCTGATCATTTCGCCATCACGCCTGGGATCATCATTGAAGGGTGCGACGCCGGAAATTTCACCTACTTCGGACAGGACGGCTTTTCCACCGCCTTTGCCCTTTCCGCACACAATGCTGCAAATGCGGCAACGCAGAACTACAGAGGGATATTCGCCAAACTCGACCTGACCGCGTGGAACAACTACTCCTTCACCGCAGCCGGACTGCCTGGTGCGCCCGGGCCGATTTCAGCGCTTTTGGCAAGTGCCACAGCGCCAACCGGCAACTGGACCAATGGCACAGCCGCAATTACGGCCAGACATCAGACAACCCGTCCTGCCTCGCCGGTGATCCCGGCGAATATCACGGTCAGCGCCCAGCCCACCGACACGGACGGTGTCACCATGAGTTCGGCGGTTGCCGTGCATGCCGCCGCGACCCCGCTCCGCTTTGGCCGTCTCGTGGTGCAAAACGCCTATGGCACCGAAGCGGAAGACCATCGGCTGCCGTTTTTAACGCAATTCCTCGACAATGCCGGCCAGTGGGCGATCAATTCCCAAGACAGCTGCACCACCCTGGCTGCCGCCAACTTCGGCTTCGGCGGTTACCAGCAGCAGCTCGCCCCTGATGAGATGAACAGCACCCATATCACTGCCGGACTCTCCATCCTCACTGTAAACAACGGCAGAGGCAGCCTGTACCTGAGCCGGCCAAACGGCGGAGACGGCAGATATGTCGGCAGCGTGGATGTGTGCGCCGATTTGGGACCGGATACCCCCTCCGTTGGTTCGCCACCTGCGCTCAACACCGCGCCGGTCTGCGTGGCTGTTTCGGCAAACTTGCCCTGGCTGCAAGGCAGATGGTCTGAAATCAACTACGATGACGATCCCACAGGCCGGGTCAATTTCGGCATCTATCGCGGCAACGACCGAATCATCCACTGGCGGGAGATCATCCGCTGAGCCATGACCATGATTCCTTGCCCATACAGAACACACCGGCAGCGCGGCTTCACCCTGATCGAGCTGGTCATGATCATTGTCATTCTCGCCATTCTTTCCGCAACCGTCTATGTGCGATGGCCCGTCGGCATGGAAGAGGACGCCGCGGCAAAGGAATTCAGGCGAGCGCTGCGCTATGCCCAGCACAAGGCCATGACCAGGCAGTTCACCAATAACGCAGCAGCCTGGGGGCTTACCGTCAATGGTGATTCCAGCTATACCCTGCAACGTATCGACGGAAGCGAACAGGCAGAAGCCGAATATGTCAACAGATGCCTCAACTCCGAAAATCCCCCTCCGTGCGCCATCCCTCTTGCCGGCGGGCCTGTCTATTTTAACGGTCTTGGGGAGCCGCTGGATGGTGCGGGGAATCCAATTGCCGGTGCAACGATTTTCATTATCGGTGCGGCGCCAAACAACCGGAACATCACGATACGTGCGGAAACAGGGTATGTGAACTAGAGATGTCAGCCAGGATTTTCATAAAAAAACCGCTGCGCCAAAACGCCGGCTTCACTCTGGTCGAGATTGTCATCACCATCGTCATTCTCGGCGCGGTGGCCGGAATCCTGGTGCCATTTTTAAATGCCATTGTTCATAGTCCCGACCCGGTGATCCGGGAACGCGCCATCTCTCTCGGCCAGGCCATGATGGACGAAATCATGGCCAAGCGCTGGGATGAAAACACCCCCATGGGCGGCGGCCCGCTCAATACCGCCGAATCGGCTCGCGGCACGGTTGTGCCGGTCCCAGCCCTCGGTGTTGATGCCGGCGAGGACAGAACGACCTACGATGATGTGGACGACTACAACAGCATGCCCCCGGAAATTGACAACTTCACGGATCAAAACAACAATACCTTCAACCTTCCCGGCTACCGCCGCCAGGTAACGGTTCGATACATTGCCAGCACGGCAAACCCCATCGACGAAAATACCCCGGCGGCCGCTGGAACCACCGACACCAAACTGGTGGTTGTGCGCATCACCTCGCCCCTCGGGGAAATCTTTAACTTCGTGGCTGTTGCCTGCAATTTTTAGGATACAGATACAAGACATGGGCCGACGCAGAAACAAACAGCAAGGCTTCACCCTGATCGAATTGATCATCGTCGTCGTACTGCTCGGCATCCTCGGGGCCATGGGCGCCGGATTCATCAGCGAGGCATTCCGTGGCTTTTTTGCCGCCGATGTCCGCATGGAGATGTACGAAGAGGGCAAATCCGCCATGGTACGGATGGAGCGGGAAATCCATATCGCCGTGCCCAATGCTGTTGATGTCGCAATCGCCGGGGACACTGTCAGCTTCGGGGTAATCGATGAAAACACCATGGCCGGAGTCTTCGGCCAGTACACGGAAGCACACCCCAGCGGCGGCGCCACCATCACCGACCGGGCTGCCTGGCTGCCCATCGGCACCCTGGTTTCCATTTACAATACAGAGTGGGCCATCTTCAACAACGGGAGCAGAACGTACAGCGTGACCAGCAACGGAGCCAACCCCATGACCCTGGACAGAAATATCGGAGCGCCTTCTCCGTATCAACGCTTCTTTGCCGTGCGCCCCGATGCCGTGCGTTTTTCTGTTGCCGGCTCCACCCTGTCCCGCTCCACCGCCACGGTCAATGCGGGCGCTCCTGTGGGGGCTTTTGGCAACCCGCAACCACTGGCCCAGAATATCGTGCCCAGCAACGGCCTGCCCTATTTCACTTACACCCCTGGCAATTCAACCCGGAACAGCGTGGTGTCCATCCATTTCGCCATCGCGCGCAACGGAGAAACCGTCAACTTCCACAAGGAGGTCCAGATCCGCAATGTGCCATAAATATCTTGCCCCCCTTGCCAACCACTGCGGCATCGCCCTGATCACAGCGATATTCGCCATTGTCATCCTTGCCCTGTTCGGATTGCTGATCGCCCGGTACACCGTGACCACCCAGACGTCCTCGGCGGAGGATTACCTCTGGGCCCAATCCCTGTACAGCGCCGAATCCGTGATGCGGCTGAATATCCTGGGGGATGACGGCGGCGGAGGAATCGCTGCCCCGGTAACGCCTCTGGTGGGGGGAATAACAACCGAATTTCCGGCGGGTGGTCCACCATTTTCCTTCACTGCTCCAGGGACAACCGTAACCATTCAGGTGCGCGGCTTTCACGGCACGGGAGTCAGCCGCACGGTGGAGGCGCATTACATCCTGTAATCGTCTTCGCTAAAATACAGAGCCCTCCCCATTGTTTGTATTTCTCCACCATGATACTTAGTCCCATACAACCCATAACAATTGAGAAACATTAAGTTTTATCAAAATACAAATCAACGACAGCCGCCCTTTCAGCCTTGAAAGATAGCGTTTTTTATTTTTCCCCAATAAAACAATGGGTTATTCCTTTGACCTTAGAGGGATATGTGCTATAAAAAAGTGATATCCTTGTAAAAAGTCGGCATGAAGCAATATTGTCCCCTGAACAGATACGCGGCACAGGAGGTTTTCCATTGCTGAGACTTGACAACAAAGGCTTTACCCTCATCGAGCTCATCATCGTCATCATTCTCCTGGGGCTCATTTCCGCCACGGCAATCCCCTATTATCTCAATATCCAGAAAGAAGCGAAGATCGCGGTGGTCAAGGGCAAGCTCGCCGCCATCCGTGGCGGCATAGAACTGGCCCACGCCAAGATCCTGGCCTCCGGGGTCAACACCGGTACGGACGGCGACAATCCCGACTGGCCCACCCTGGAAGAGCTGCAGTTCAACGAACTGCGCCTCAACACCCGCCCCGCTGCCTTGATAGGACTCCGCATTGTCCGCAGCGATTTTTACTCCACCGAACAGAACCTGGCCTTGCCGCTCTGCAACCTGCCGGACCAGCCGCCAGGCATGTACGCCAGCCCTTCCGGGGTTTCAGGAAAAAGCATGACCGATGCCCTGGCAAACCCCAGGCTGGCGGATGAGTCTGCGGGATGGGCCTATTATCCGGGCAATGAGCGCGATGTCAATGGCCGAGGGGTGGACGCCATCTTCTATGTGAACGACGACCGGCCGCTCACCGACAATGTGGATTCCGCCGACAAACGACCTTCCGAGTGGTAAGCAGACGCGTGAGCAGACTTTACAATACCCTGGAAAAAATCCGCATCGGTGAACAGGGGGTTTTCCCCCCAAAAAAACCAGCGCCTGCGGCGGGAGCCAGCCCGACCGCAAGCAAAAGCAGGATACTCCGGCTTGTTCTGCTGGGCCTCTTCTGCATGCTCACCCTTGCCTTGCTCCTGTTTATTGCCGGACCAAAGCGCAAGGATGCCAAGCCGGACACCGGCCTTAACGCTGCCGCCACTGACGCTGCTGCTCCGGCGCTGACCCCCGGCCAGCCCGTCGAGCAAATCCCCCCCCGGCCGGAGGTCTCCGCCAGGATGCCCGCGGAGGTGCCGGTTTCACCCGCGCCCACGACGACCTTAACCGGCAGCGGCCCCTACCTGCAACTCAACGACAAGGGAATCGCCCTGATTCAAGAAAATCAGCATTGGCCAGGGATCTATTATCTCGAGCAGGCGCGCAAACAGCATCCGGAAAGACCGGAAGCGCTGATCAACATGGCGGTGGCCCTGGCCGAGCTGGGGCTCCGCGCCCCGGCCAAAAGGCTTTTCACCGAAGCCCACGGACTGGCGCCAAACCACCCCCTGCTCCGCAAGAATCTCGATCTTCTCGGGCAGATGGGTTTTTTTGACGACCAATGGGTGGCTTCCCTGTTCGCTGGGGCAACCGAACCCCTGCCGGGACCGCAATCGCAATGACAACGAGGATGAGACCATCTTTTTTATGAAGCTGCCCTTCAGCACCAAAAGATATCTCGCCCTGACCGGCGACAGCCAGAGCACCATGCTGGCGGAGGTGTCAACTGGGCCGTCAGGCACGGCCCAGTTGCATATCCTTGCCAAAACCGACAGCGCCATTACCGCGGATGTCACCATTCCCCGATTGCTCGCCGGGGTTGGCAATCTCCATGGCCTGGTCTCCCTGTCCCTGCCGCTCAGCTTTTTCGAGGTGATCACCGCCAGCATCCCGGTAATGCCCGACGGCGCCGTGGGCAAGGCCTTGCCCTACCATCTTGCCAAGGCCCTGCACAAACCGCTTAATGAATTCATTTACGACTGGCAGATCACCGGCCGGCTCAAGGATCGGCTCCAGGTGACGGTCTACCTTTTCCCTGCCGGGGTGTTCCACAAGATTCGCCGGGAATTCACCAGAAAACAGATCAAATTTTCTTTTTTTGAACCGGATATCTTTGCTGCCTTCACCTTTCTTTTCCAGGAAAAAATGCTGCCCCCAAATGAGGCTGCCCTCTGCGTCTTGCTCTGGCAAGACAGCCTTTCCCTTGCGGTCTATGAAAAGGGCAAGCTCCCCCTCATCCGCACGGTCAAAGCCCAGCAGCCCCAAGGGGAAGTAACCCTTCGACCGGCGATGGACATCGAGCTTCCTGCTTCAACAGCGTTGCCGGAGCTTGCCGACGACTTGCTCATACTCGACGAAGACCGCCCGCATTTTGATGAACAGGTCGACACCGCCTCCATTCTTGCCGATTTCTCCATTCTCGCATCCAAGGAAGGTTCCGGGTCCGGCGACGAACCACCGGCGGCGGCCAGCGCCGACTTCGCCGCCTCACCCGAGGAAGGGTTGTTCGAGGCGACGGACAGCGCCTCCTGGCCGGATTATCTGCATAGAATTCCCCTGGAGATTTTGCGCACCCGCGATTATTACGCCTCGATTCAAAAAGGCGCCGCCGTCAGAAATATCTTTATCGGTGGAGCCGATTCCTTCTGGCAGGAGCTGCTGGAGAGCAGCAACAACCTCCTCGGCGCCCAGTGCAAATCCTTGACCGCCACCACCGGAGGACCGGACTGCTCCCCCCTGCTGCATGTCCTGGCCCTGGGAACAGGCGCGAGGTGGTGAGCCATGCTTGAACGGATCAACCTGGTTCCCCAACTGCCCCTTGATGAAAGAATCAGGAAAGCAACCCTGCCCGTGGTGGGAATTCTTCTCGCTCTGGTTATCCTCTTTCTTGCCGCAAACGACCGGATCCTCAAAACCCAGATCCGCTCGCTGAACCGAGACATTGCCGCGGCCCAGCAACGGGCCGGGGAGATAACCGCGACCCAGGCGAGGATTGCGCAACTGACCGGCAGCATCACCCAGCAGAAAGAGGAAAAGGAACAGTTGAGCGTTCAGGCGGCAAAACTCACCAGCATCCAGGAACGGAAAAAATATTTTTCCAGGATGCTTGCAGCCATTGCCTTGACCATGCCCTCGTCGGTTCGTTGCGAAAAAATTACCTTTCAGAAGGATGGCGGCCAGATCGTCGGCACCGCTGTCCAGTATCGGGAGCTGCCCGCCTTTGTCAAAGCGCTGGGCAACACCCCCCCCTTTACCAATGTCATGCTCCGCGATCTTGACCGAAGCCCGGACGCAAAAAAAACGGACTTCACCTTTACCATCGCCTTTCAACTGAAACGGGAAGCCGACCCATCGTGAACAACCAGCAACTCATCATTCTCGGGAACAAACTGAAGGAATGGTTTTTCCTGTTAAAAAGCGACCCGGAAGCCTTTGCCGAACTGAGAAAGCTCTGCCTCGGGATTCTGGTCTGCGTCGCGATTCTCTATGGCGGGTCAACCCTGCTCCTGGCCCCGCAGAAAAAAGAGCTGCGCCAAAAGCGTGTCCAGAAAAACGAAATCGAGGGCACCGCTCCCGCCCAGTTGGGCAGTGCCCTGGCCATGCAGGTTTCCCACTTGGAAACGGAACAAAAGGGTCTGCGGGAACAGACAGAGACCCTGGCCCTGCAGATTCGCCTCATCGAGGAGCAGTGGCAGTCGCTGACCGATCGTGAGCAGTTTTCCAAGACCCTGTTCGCCCTGCATGCCAACGCGCCCATCACCATGGAAAATCATCTGCGCCAGATGAGTCAACTGGAAGACCGTTCGCAGAACGGCTTCACCCTGAGCACCGTCAATCTGGCCGGGGAGGTTCCCTTCCCGTTGCTCTACAAGTACCTGCAATACATTGAAGACCGCCCCGAGATAGGCATTATCGAGGATCTTGCCGTGACGCGTCTTGCCGGCGCAGGCTATGATCAGCAGGCCAAGGTTACCTTCAGTATGGTTGTCGGCAGAACAACCCTGGACAAGCCATGACGAACAACCGGCGCCTCCTCTTTTTTACCGTTCTCCTCCTCGGCCGTGCGCTCCCGCTTCAGGCCGAAGGGACGCACATCCTCACGGTACGGCCTGAAAAAATCATGCCCCATCAAGGGCAAACAGCAGCCGGCCCTGCCCTGGAACGGGATCCCTTCAACTGGAATCGTGACCAGATCAATTTTTTTAAAAGCCAGGAACCCAGGGAAAAAAGCAATTCCATTGGCGGCTTGACCCTCTCTGGTATAATCTGGGACAAGACCAAGCCCCAAGCCGTTATCAATGACCATCTGGTCACCAAGGGGGAGAAGGTGAACGGCTCGGTTGTGCAACAGATACTCAAGGATCTTGTTGTTGTTGAACAAAACGGCGTCTCCCATGAACTGTGGCTGGATTCCTCTCCGAGGCCCCTGCCCATGAAGGATAAAAAACCCTGATGCGAATCTCTTCCTTGCCTGCCATGCTCTTGTCGGCCGTGCTTGTCCTGGCCCTCCTGGGGCTGTTTCCTGCCCCAGGCCTGACCTTCGCTCCGCGGGAGCCGGAAAACGACGCCCCCCTGCTGGAGGATCTGAAAAAGTTCCCCGCCTCCCTGCGGACCGAGAATCTCTCGGTTTCCCTGCTTTTGCGCGGCATGGGGCGTCAGGCAGGGATCAATATCCTGGTGGCGGACAACATCACCGAAACCATCAACCTCGACGTGGAAAAGCTGAATCTGTACGAGGCATTTCAGGTGATCATGGATGCCAAGCAGTTGCGGTACTATCAGAAAAACAACGTCATCTTCGTGGAAAAAAAAGCGGACTTCCAAGGACAGCAGCGCGACCTTGCCAACGAACGGCTCTGCACAAAGTTCGGCAATGCCACCGCCTATGTGGATCAACTGAAACCCCTTTTGGGCCCGAACGGCTCGATCACCGTGACCAACCGCGGCAACTGCCTGGTTGTTCAGGATCGGGCCGGAAACCTCCCCCGTCTGCGCGAGATGCTGGTCGAGCTTGACCAGCCCATTCCCCAAGTGCACATCGAAGCCCGCATCGTCTCCATCTCCAACGAGGCCAAGAAACAACTGGGCATCATCTGGGGCTACAACAACTACCGGGATGCCGCTGAGCTTGCCACCAAGATCAACCCCATCACCTCCAGCATCGCCCTGCCTGCCGTCGAGCCCACCACCAGCCTGGCCTTCGGCTTCATCCGTGAAAACATCAACCTCAATGTGGAGCTCCAGGCCATGCAGTCCGACAGCCTGCTGGAAATCCTCTCCTCCCCCAGCGTGCTTGTCCTCGACGGCAAAGAGGCCGAGATCAAACAGGGCAAGGAGGTTCCCTATGTGACCCAGACCGCCAACACGGTCAACACCACCTTCCGGGAGGCAAATCTCGGCCTCAAGGTCAAGCCCACGGTGTTGCAGGACGGCTACGTCATCCTGGACGTGGAGGTCACCAACGACAGCGTTGACCAGGCAACCTCCGGCGCAAGCGGGCTGTTGATCAACAAGCAGGCGATCACCACCAACCTTTTTCTGGAAGACAAGGTCACCGTGGTCATCGGCGGCATTGTGCAACAAAACAAAAGCAACCTGAACAGCAAGGTGCCGGGCCTGGGGGATATTCCGCTTTTTGGCAACCTCTTCAAAAACGCAAACAAGCGCAACGACCAGTCGGAACTTATGGTTTTCATCACCCCCCGCATTGTCACCATGACCCGCAAGGAAAACGGCGACGCCACGGGACCCATGTCTTCTCCCGCGGCTTCCTCGGAAAAGCTCAAGGAAGAAGAAATTCCGGCTGACAATCCGAAAAATACAACCCAGGGAACCCCGTTACCGCCGCAATGAACCACCTCGAGTTTTTCGGTCTACAGGAAGATCCTTTCCGCCTGACCCCGGACAGGAATTATTACTTTCCCACCAAGGGACATGCCGGCCTGCGCGAGGTTATCCGCTATGGCCTTGAGGGCGACGAGGGGTTCATCATCGTCACCGGCGAAATCGGCACCGGCAAGACCCTCATGCTTCGCCTGATGATGGATGATCTGCCGGACAGGTTTGAGACCGCCCTGATCCTCTCGCCCCACCTCTCCCGCTTGGAACTGCTCCTGGCCATTTTTCAGGATATCGGTCTTCCCATCCCGACGGACAATACGGCCAGCCTCGACTCGCTCCTGCGCATCCTCAACGACCACCTGTACGCCTTGGCGCAACAAGGCAAGAAGCTGCTCATCGTCATCGACGAAGCGCAGAATCTTCCCGACGAAAGCCTGGAACAGCTCCGGTTGCTTTCCAATTTCGAAACCGACACCCAGAAACTCCTGCAGATCGTGCTCTTCGGTCAGCCGGAACTGCGCGACAAGCTGGCCCAGAACAACATGCGTCAGCTTGCCCAGCGGGTCAGCATCATGGAAACCCTTTCCCCCCTTTCAAAACAGGAGATGGTCAGCTACATCCTCCACCGTTTCAAGAAAAGCGGGGTCTATGAAATGCCGCGATCCTTCGCCACCACCGACCTGCTCTGGCGTTTCACCAAGGGCTATCCCCGCCTGATCAACAAGATCATGAGCAGAACGCTTTTGGTGGCTTACGCCGAAAAAGAAACCCGCATCTCCCGCAAGATCGTCAGGGAAGCAATTGCCTCCCTCAATACCCCGAAACAGAAGGGCCGGTTTTCCACCCTTGCCCTCCGATGGGCAACAGGATTTCTTCTCCTTCTGCTCCTGTTCTGGGGAGTCGCCTTTTCTCCGCTCCGGCTCACGAACACCATCTCCATCGACAGGCAGGCCATCTCCGGATGGATTGCCCAAGGGGCGGCCTGGACCACCAGCCTGGGCGAGGATGGCGAGCGGGCTTTGGCTTCCTGGCACGAACAGGGGCTTGCCTGGCTCAACGGCCTGATCAATGAATCCAGCCAACCATCACAATCACCCCAGACCCTGCCGTTGCCGGCTCCGCCCTCTCCTCCATCCCCTCTCCCCCAGGAAGAGAAAAACGATCCCGCCCCTGCGGGAGAACCGGTGGCGGAGAGCGAGAGGCTCGAGTACCCCTCGCCTTTTATGAGGGGGCCACAATGAAAAGCCCACAGACCACCACGCCCCTGAACCGTGCGCGATAATTCCCCACCAACCCATCACCCGTGGCACTCGCGATGACGACACCACCGAAACGAAGAAAATTTGGCGACATCCTTGTGGAAGGCGGGTTGATCACGGCAACCCAGCTCCAGCAGGCGCTCTCCTATGGCACCGACCGCGACATCAAACTGGGCGAGGCCCTGCGCGAACTCGGCTTTGTCAATGACATCGCCGTTGCCAACACCATTGCCAGGCAGTTGAAAATTCCCTTTATCGATTTCCGCAAAATCGTGGTGGACCCGGAGGTGGCCCAGATCATTCCGGAGGGGGTTTCCAGAAAGTACAAAGTCATCGCCCTTGGCAAGCGTCCCGGCGAGGTGCTGGTCGCCTTTGCCGACCCGCTCAACATCTTCGCCATTGACGAGGTTGGCCGCTACATTCAGGACAAAACCGTGGTCTGCGTAGGAATCGAATCGGAGATCATGGCCGTCATGGACCGGTTGTACACCTCGGCGGTCAAGATCGAACAGCGCTTCGAAGACACCGGGGAAGAATCCGTCACGGTCAGCGCCATCAACGACATCCTGCTCAAGGCCGTGCGCCAGCGGGCCAGCGACATCCACATCGAGCCGGACCATGAACGGGTAAGGGTCCGCACCAGGGTGGACGGCATCCTCCGCGAGGGCAATTCTTTCCCTTTGGAGATGCACCCCAACCTCATCTCCCGCATCAAGATCATGGCCCATCTCGATATCGGCGAACGGCGCAAGCCCCAGGACGGCCGTTTTGAACTGCCCATCTCCGGCAAGGAGTTTGACGTGCGGGTTTCCATCCTGCCCCTCAGCGCCGGAGAAAAGGTGGTGATGCGGTTGCTGGACAAGGGCACCATGCGCTTCAACCTGCAGGAGATGGGGTTTGAGCCCTACCAGCGCGCCCTGTTCATGGAGCATCTCTCCCGGCCCCACGAGATCATTCTGGTCACCGGCCCCACCGGCAGCGGCAAAACCACCACCCTCTACGGGGCGCTGAATTATCTCAACTCGGTGGAAAAAAACATCGTCACTGTGGAAGACCCGGTGGAGTATGAACTGGCCGGCATCAACCAGGTGCAGGTCAATGTTCGGGCCGACCTCACCTTTGCCAGCTCCCTGCGCTCCATCCTCCGGCAAGACCCAGACATCATCATGATCGGCGAAATCCGCGATGCGGAAACCGCCGAGATCGCCATCCAATCGGCGCTCACCGGCCATCTGGTGCTTTCCACCCTGCACACCAACGATGCGGCCGGCGCGATCACCCGGCTCGTCGACATGGGCATCCCTCCCTTTCTTATCGCCTCGGCCGTGGGACTGGTGGTGGCCCAGCGGCTCCTGCGGTTGCTCTGCCCCAACTGCAAGGCCCCCTTCACCCCGCCGGAAGAACTTCAGGAGGCCCTTGGCCTTGCCCATGATCCGAGCCGACGTTTTTACAAACCGGTGGGCTGCGACAAATGCGAAGGTTCGGGCTACAAAGGGCGGATCGCCATCTACGAAACCATGCCCATTTCCACGGCCATCGAGGAGCTTATCCTCAAGAAATCCTCCAGCCAGGATATCTTCCGGCAGGCACAGAAAGAAGACCTCACCTCCCTGCGCCAATCGGGCATCGCCAAGGTAGTCAGCGGCCAGACTTCGGTGGATGAGGCCTTCCGCGTCACCATGGAACTGAAGGAGTAACCGTTGCCGATCTTCCGTTACGAGGCCATCAATTCGGCCGGCCGCATCGTTTCCGGCACCCATCCCGCCGAGATCATGCAGGAGGTGGAAACCTGGCTGCAAAAGGGCGGCTTGAGCCCGGTGAACATCCAGATTCTCTCCGAACAGCAGTCCGCCAGGGCAAAGGAAGCAAGCCAGGCCGTTGCCGCGCCGACGCTCAGCGAGCGGCTTTTCGGGATCACCCTGGAAGACAAGATTCTTTTCTGCCGGCAACTGGCCACCCTGCTGGCCGCCGGGGTCAACATCATCGAATCCTTCGGCATCCTGGCTCTCCAGGTGAGCAATCCCATGCTCCGGGCGATCATCCTCGCCATGACCGCCGAGGTGGAAAGCGGCGCCAGCCTGAGCGATGCGGTAAGCCGCCAGCCCAAGGCCTTCAACGTACTTTTTTTCAACATCGTCAAGGTGGGCGAGGAAACCGGCTCCCTGGACAAGGCCTTTGCCTATCTGGCCGCGCTGTACGAAAACGAAAAAGCCATCAAGGAACGGATCAAATCCGCCACCCGGTACCCGAAATTCGTCATCTTCGCCATCACCGGCGCGGTCTTCTTCCTGATGAGCTTCGTGGTGCCGAAATTCGCCAAGCTCTTTGCCGCGGCAAAAGTCGAATTGCCCTTGGCCACCAAAATCCTCATGGGGGTCAGCACCTTTTTCGCCGACAACACCCTGGGCATTGTCGGAGCGGCGCTGGCCCTGTTCATCGCCTACCGATTGGCCTTGGGCTCCCGCGAGTTCGTGCTCTTTCGAGACCGGCTGCTGCTTCGGGTGCCGATCTTCGGCCCCCTGAGCACCAAGATTTACATGGCCCGCTTCTGCCGGGTCTTTTCGATCCTCACCACCAGCGGCATCGATATCATCAAAACCCTGCGGCTTTCGACAAACGCCTTGGAAAACCTGGTCCTCTTCCAGATGGTGGAGGAGATCACCGGCGAGGTGGAGGATGGCGTGAGCCTGCACGAGGCCATGGCCAAGCACCACACCATCCCGCCCATGGTTCCGCAGATGATCGCGGTGGGCGAGCAGTCCGGCCGGCTGGATGAAATGATGGCAAAGGTGGCTGATTACTACGACCTTGAAAGCGACTACACCATCAGAAACCTCTCCACCCTGATTGAACCGGTACTGTTGCTGGTGTTGGGAGCCATGGTGGGACTCATCGCCCTGGCCATCTTCACGCCCATGTGGGACATGCTCCAGGTTGTCCGGGGAGGGAACTGACCCTGACACACACAGACTGCACATAGCACAACCCCTTAAAAAAACAGCCAATCCGGTAAAAAAATGGTTTGACTGTCGATCGGCAAAGAGAGTAAGGGAAATTCAGGAGCTATAACCATTGACAAGGAGAACGGTATGAAAAAGAATATAGTGAAAAATGAAAAAGGCTTTACCCTGATCGAGTTGATTGTCATCATTGTTATTCTGGGCATTCTTGCGGCGGTGGCGGTTCCGAAATATCAAGATCTGACGCAAGAGGCTCACAAAGCATCTTCCGAAGGATTACTCGGCGCTGCACGAGGTGCGGCTGTCCTCGCTTTCGCCAAAAGACTGCCCACAAGCGCCACCCCAGTAGTCGTAGATGCTGCCGCCCTTGTGGCACAAATGGACACAAGCGGATACACAATAAGCACATCAGGGAACCAATTTACAACAACCATCGGCGGCCAGACCTACACCTACACCGTTTCTCCTGTGGAACAAGCGACAAGCCCTGCAGGAGTGGTCAAATCACCTTGATTTGGCCCTACAGCTCTATGTAACAAAGAAGGCGGCTATTGCCGCCTTCTTTGTTACATCTTACAACGACTAACCAGCATGACCATCCTCAAAAAGACACCCGTCATTCTTTTCCTGTTCTCTGTGTTTTTGGCGCCGCTCGTCTGGTATCCAGGCCTGAGCGACTTCAGCAATCTCCCCCAACGCGTCTTTTTGGAAACAACTGGAATCCTCCTGGCCCTTGTTTGGCTTGCCAACCAGTCAAGCAACAACGCCTTGCCCATCCAAAGATTGCCCTTCTTCACCTGGCCGCTTCTTGCCTGTATCGCCTGGGGGTTGTTCACTTCTATTTTTGCGCTCAATCCATATGAAACTTGGAAAGTCGGCCGTCAGTGGCTAGTGGCCATTGTATTCTTTTTCCTGGTCCCGCAGCTAACGGTTTCATCGGCCCAACGGCGTCAGGTCCTGATCGCCCTGTTCGCCGCCGCCTTCCTGGTGGCCATCCTGGGCATCAGCCAGCATCTCTTCGGCCTCTCCATTATCCCGCAACTTGCTCCGCCTGCCGCGAATTTTGCCAATAAAAACATGGCGGTGCACTTCATTGTCCTGCTCTTTCCAATCGGAACCTTTCTTTTTCTAACCGCAAAAAAAGACACCACTGCCTGGGCCACGTCCCTCATGCTCAGCCAAATCGTGGTCTATCTCATCTACACCCAAACCCGGGCCGGCTGGCTGGCCGTTACCTGCCAATTCCTGCTGTTCGTTATTTTGCGCAAGGCAACCGGGCTCAATCTGTCCCTGCTCTGGTCTCGCCAGAAAAAATGGGCCATGCTCACCTCCCTGCTTGTTGTCCTGACCATGATGAACATCGGCCCTGCCGGTTTCACCCCAGGCTACGAAGCCGTCGGCCTCCGGGCCGCCTCCATTGCCTCCATCCAGGGAAATCATGTCCGTTTTGCCATCTGGACGGACACCCTCTCCCTGATCCAGCAACATCCGCTGCTCGGGGTCGGGCTAGGCAATCTGAAGATCCATTTCCCTTCGGTACAGAAGGAGTCACTCTTTCTCCACACCCAATACCTCAAAGACGCCCACAACGATTATCTGCAAATCTGGGCGGAACTGGGGCTGGTGGGCCTGACGCTTTTCGCCTGCCTCATCGGATCGCTGGGGATTTTTCTTGTCAGAACCCACAGGAAATGCACCGGCAATCTCACCAAGACCCTCGAACTTCAAACCATGGGCTTATCTCTGACCGGAATCGGGATCAATGCCATGTTCTGTTTCCCGCTGGAACGGATGATCCCGGTTTTCACCATCATGGTCCTGCTGGGGCTTCTCGCCTCCCTGGCGCGGGAAGAAAACCCCGGCACACCGATCCATATCCCCAAACGGTTTCCTGCCTATGCCGCTGTCGTACTCCTGGTGTTTGCGCCGATCATGGTGGTGGACAACCTCAAGGGTATTGCCGCGGATCATTTTTTTCTCAAAACCTGCGTGGCCACGGTGCAAGAAAACTGGCCGGAGGTTATTGCCTCCGGCAGCAAGTCCTTGCACTACCAGCCCGACGATGTGACCCCGCACGCCTATATCGGCCCGGCCTATCTGGCCCAGGACAACTACCGCGAGGCCTTGCCCCATCTCTTGACCATGCTGGAAAAAGCCCCATACCACTACATCACCCTGCTCAATACCGGAACCGCCTATTCCGGCCTGCACGATTACCAGAAAGCCCAGGGGTACTTTGCCAAGGCTGTGCAGGTGGCACCCATAGCCGGAGCGGCGCACGGCCAGTTGGGCAAGACCTATTGGCAGCTCAAGGAGTATCCAAAGGCAATCCTGGAATTTAACGAAGCGATCCGGCTGGACCCCCGGAAAAAATCCATCTACCTCTACAACCTCGGCCGGGTGGAACGAGAGCTGGGCCGGGTGGATGCGGCGATTACCGCCTTTGAAGAGGCTATTGCCGCGGACAATACCTTTGCCCAGCCCCATGCGGAGCTGGCCATGATCTACTCGTCCAGCAAGTATGACCATACTCGTGCCGGATATCACGGCAGAATCTTTCAAAAAATTTCCCGAACTTCCAGCGATTCCGGCCAATAAAACTTGACATCCGGCTCAGCCCTTAATACTGTTAGTGTATCCTAAGATTATTCGTACAAAGACGAAAAGAAGCGATTCGGCAGCTTGCCTGACATTGTACCCCCTTGCTTTCCCTATCCGCACACAGAGGACAGCTACTCAAGCCATGACGACTCCCAAACGACTCAGCGCCAGCCTGGAAGACTATCTGGAGACCATCTTCCACATCATCGCGGAAAAACAGGTGGCCAGAGCCAAGGAGATTGCCAGCACGCTCAAGGTCAGCCGTTCCTCGGTGACCGAGGCCTTTCGCTCCCTGGCCCAGAAGGGGTTGATCAATTATGCCCCCTATGAGGTGATCACCCTCACCCCGGCAGGCCAGGAAATGGCCAAGGATGTTATTCTCCGCCATCGGGTGCTCAAGGATTTTTTCATCAAGGTTCTGGCGGTGGGGGAAAAGGTTGCCGAGGAAGGCGCCTGCAAGATTGAACATGCCGCGCCCAAGGAAATCATCGACCGGCTGACTCAGTTTGTCAGTTTCATCGAACAATGCCCGCGGGGCGGCAGCGATTTGATCGCCGGATTCAGCAAATACTGCCAGACCGGAAAAACCGACAAGAAATGCAAGGAATGTATTGCCCACTGTCTGGAAAAATAGAACTATGGCAGGCGGGAGTATACAGACGCACTACTCAGGAGAAAGACAGGCACATGGACGGCACATTTACTGAAGGCTGGTTTACGCACCCCTCGCAAGGACTTATCAGGGTTTTCCTTAAAGGCGGAGAATGGGTGTTCCAGTGCTACACAAAAAACGGCCAGAAGGCGCTCTCAAAGGAGCGCCCCCTGGACAGTTGGACCTGGGCCTTGAGCGAATCCGCACGCGAGGATTTCGGCCCGGGCTGAGGACAGGCCCCCTACGAAAGTTTGCCCAACGCTTCCGCCAGCCGCTTCATCCCCTCTTCAATGGTCACCATGGCCGTGGCAAAGGAGAAGCGGATAAAGTTGTCCGCCCCGAAAGCCGCGCCCGGCACCGTGGCCAGCAAGGCCTCATCCAGCAGATAATCCGCCAGATCAACCGAATTCGCCATCACCTTCCCATTGAAGTTTCTGCCGTAATAGGCGGAAACATTGGGAAACACGTAAAAAGCGCCCTTGGGCCGCACGCAGGTTACGCCGGGGATATTGCCCAGCGCGCCCATGATGAAGTCAAGCCGGGGCACAAAGGCGTCCCGCATCATGGTGGGGAAATCCTGGGGCCCGCTCACCGCAGCCAGAGCCGCCTTCTGGGAGATGGAGCACGGGTTGGAGGTGCTCTGGCTCTGGATCTTGTTCATGGCCGCAATGATCTGCTTTGGCCCGGCCGTATAGCCGATGCGCCAACCGGTCATGGCAAAGGACTTGGACACGCCGTTGAGCACCAGGGTCTGGGCTGCGAGCCGCTTGTCCACATCCAAGATATGCGGCAGCTTGCCGTCGCCGTAAACAATGGTGTCGTAGATATCGTCGGAGATGATCAGCCACTTATTGGCCAGGGCCAACTTTGCCACCGCCTCGAGGGCCTTGGCGGAAAATACGGCGCCGGTCGGATTGGACGGGCTGTTCAGAATAATGGCCTTGGTTTTCGGGGTGGCGTAGCGGGTGAGTAATTCCTCGGTGAGGTCGAAATCGTTGGCCTCGGAAAGCGGCACCTCCACCGGGGTGGCGCCGGCCAACAGGACGATGGGCGGATAGGAAACCCAGTACGGGGTCGGGATCAGCACCTCGTCGCCGGGGCCGAACAGGGCCTGGGCCATGTTGTAAAGCCCGTGCTTGCCGCCGCAGCAGACCTGGATCTGATCGGGTTCATAGCTCCAGCCTTTGTCTTGGGTCAGACGGCTGGCAATTGCCTCCCGCAGCTCCGGAATGCCGGGCACCGCGGTGTAGCGGGTAAACCCTTCGTCAATGGCCTTTTTCCCGGCTTCGCGCACATGGGGAGGGGTATCGAAATCCGGCTCGCCCACGCTGAAATTGAGGATGTCCGCCCCAGCGGCCTTCAGGGCCTTGGCCTTGGCGTTCACCGCCAGGGTGGGAGAAGGTTTGATCTGCTTGACTCGTGCCGCAAGAGTAATAATTTCCGCTTCCATTTTGTTTCCTTAGTAATGGCGTTTGCAAAAAAGCTCCGGCAGTCACCCCACGAAGCCGACACAACTCAGTACAACACTGTTTTCAAGGTCAAGCCCTTGGCAGGCGCGGTTGCTCCGGCCAGGGTTCGATCCCGGGCAGCCACGATCTCCTGAAAATCAAGGGGGGTCAATCGCCCCCGCCCCACACCAAACAAGGTGCCGACAATGTTGCGCACCATATGCCTCAAGAAGCCGTCTCCGGCGATGGTCAGCCGAAACATCCGCGAATCTTTTCCATCCTCGTCAAGGCGAGCGGCAAAGATCGTCCGCACGGCGCCCCTCCCTCCGGTGATTGTAAGATCGCGGGAGCCGGAAGCCTCAAAACTGCTGAAATCATGGGTGCCGACCACCATCGGCAAACAGAGCCGCACCGCGCCGCACATAAAAGGGGCGCGGACCTGAGCGGCGTACAGCCGCTGGCAGGGCGGCATGATCTCCGTGGCCATGAAGGCATACTCATACACCTTGCCCGTGGCGTTATAACGCGCATGAAAATCATGCGCAACCTTTTCGGCGTCAAGCACCCGGATAGCCTCGGGCAGCATGCTGTTGAGCCCCTTCACCAAGCCGGAAAGGGGGATGACCGAATCGGTCTGAAAATTGGCCGTCATCCCCTGGGCATGCACCCCGGCATCGGTTCGTCCAGCCCCGTGCAGAATGACCGGAGCCTGGGTCAGACGGGCAATGGCCTCTTCCACAACCTGCTGGATGGCGGGTTGGCCCAACTGCCTCTGCCAACCGGCATACCCAGTCCCGTCGTAGGCCAAAACAAGCTTGATGTTTCGCACTGCGCGCTACGGGAAAAGGGGGACGATTCTCAGCCCGGTGTTCTCCGGAAAGCCGCACATGAGATTCATGTTCTGCACCGCTTGCCCGGAGGCGCCCTTGACCACGTTGTCTATGGCGGAGAGGATGATGACCCGGCCGGTGCGCGGATCGAACTTGGCGCCGATATCGCAGTAATTGCTGCCCCGGATGTACTGGGTAGCGGGATACTGCCCGGCTGCGCAAACCCGGACAAACTCCTCCTCTTTATAATAATCCTGATAGAGTTCGGTCAACCCGGAGAGCGGCTTGATCGCTTTTGCGTAGATCGTGCTGAGAATGCCCCGTGACATCGGCACCAGATGCGGGGTAAAGGATACCGTCACCGGCTGGCCGCACAACCCGCCCAGCTCCTGCTCGATCTCCGGGGTATGCCGGTGCTCGCCCACCTTGTATGCCTTGAAACCGTCGGCCACCTCACAGTAAAGCGAGCCTACCTGCGCCGCCCGCCCTGCTCCGGAGACCCCTGATTTCGAATCGATGATAATGGTTTGGGGATCAACAAGGCCGGCCTTGAGCAGGGGCGCCAGCCCCAGGATGACGCTGGTCGGGTAGCAGCCGGGATTGGCAACCAATTGCGTGTTGCGGATCGAGGCCCGATGCAGCTCGGGCAACCCGTACACCGCGGCGGCCAGCAGATCCTTGGCGCTATGGGCCTGGTACCACTGCTCGTAAACCTGCGCGTCATGGATCCGGAAATCGGCGGAGAGATCGACCACCTTCTTCCCTGCGGCCACCAACTGCGGCACGATGTCCATGGCGGTCTGATGGGGCACCGCGGTAAAGAAGAAATCAGCCCGCTGGACAAGCGTTTCAACCGGGAGATCTTCGCAGACAATATCCGCCCGCCCCTGCAGGCTGGGAAAAACCTGCGAAAGGGGTTTCCCGGCGTATTGCCGGGAGGTGGCCACCGCAATCTCAACCTCGGGATGGTTGCACAGTATCCGGACAAGCTCCGCCCCAGTGTATCCGGATGCACCGACAATGCCGACTCGTACCATCTTCATCTCCACTCAGCTAGAAACCACAGGGCCAGACACAGGCCAAAAAAAATCAGGGGAAGAGCGATAGGCGCCTTCCCCTGATGAGATACACAATAGTGTTGGTGATATTGACCAGGCAATACCAGGCAACGATTAACGCTTGGAGAACTGGAACCTCGCTCTGGCCGATTTCTGGCCATATTTCTTCCGCTCTTTCATGCGCTGGTCGCGGGTCAGAAAACCCGCTTTTTTCAAGGCCGGCCGGTGCTCGGGGTCAACGATCAGCAGAGCCCGGGCAATCCCGTGGCGCAGAGCCTCGGTCTGGGCAATCTTGCCGCCGCCGGTCAGGGTGGCCATTACATCAAATTTTGCCCCGGTGTCGGTCAGAGCCAAAGGCTTGGCAACCTTCTGCAGGTAGTCAAAACCGCCGCCGAAATAATCCGGCACGCTCATCTTGTTGACCTGAATGTTGCCGGAACCAGGTTTCAACCACACCCTGGCAACCGCAGTCTTTCTTTTTCCGGTCGCGTAAAAACTATTATCTGCCATGTTCAAGCTCCAATACCTGTTTTAACAGGATCTTATAATTCCAGAGACTCAGGCTGCTGGGCGGTATGGGGATGCTCCGTTCCGGCATATACCTTTAATTTCTTCAGTTGAGCACGGCCCAGGGTGTTCTTGGGCAACATGCCGCGTACAGCCTTGCGCAACATTTCTTCCGGCTTTTCCGCCATGAGTGCCTTGGCGGTCTTTTCCTTCAAGCCGCCCATAAAACCGGTATGATGACGATACACCTTGTCGTCCCACTTCCTGCCGGTCAGACGAACCTTGTCCGCATTGACCACGATGACAAAATCGCCGACATCTTGGAAGGTGCAGAAATTGGCCTTGTGCTTGCCGCGCAGACGGGTGGCAATCTCGGAAGCCAAACGGCCAAGTACCTTGTCCTGGGCGTCAACGATCAGCCACTTGCGTTCAATATCTTTGACCGGGGTCAAATAAGTCTTCATTTCAAAGCCCTCGCAAAACGAAATAGAATATATCTATATAAGTCAAAATGGCCCGTTCTGCCATGAAAAAATGCAGGACGGGCTGTCGGTCAATGCAAATAGGCCCACGGACTCGAGCCTTAAACAAAAATGGAGCGGGAAACGAGATTCGAACTCGCGACTTCAACCTTGGCAAGGTTGCACTCTACCACTGAGTTATTCCCGCTCATTTTCAGTATGTGAAAAACGCCAGATGTATAACAATGTGGGAAGGGGTTGTCAACAAAAAACCTGTGCGCATGGGATAATTTTGCCCTCCTGGCCGCCTCGCCAGCCAGGCCGACATAACTATCCATAATATTTTGTTATTACAATCTTTTCCATGAGTACCCCGGGGATTCCTATTGCCGGAAGCCGCCGGAACTTGGTATAAACAAGCAACCTTATTTTTTTACCTGTTTTCTTTAATGATGAGACTGGCTTATGAGCAAGCAGCCAGATAATTCAGGAGCAACCCATGGCAGCGCAGAGAGCCCGGCAAAGCGAAGTGAAACGAAAAACCAAGGAAACCGACATCGCCCTCTCTTTCGCCCTTGACGGCACGGGCCAGGTACAGTGTGCATCCGGTGTGCCCTTTATGGATCACATGCTCACCCTCTTTGCCGTGCACGGCTTTTTTGATCTCGCCATCCGCGCCTCCGGGGATACGGAGGTTGATGCGCACCACACGGTTGAAGACCTTGGCATCTGCCTGGGCCAGGCCCTGAAAAACGCATTGCGGGATTTTGGCGGCATCCGGCGCTACGGCTTCTGCGCCTTGCCCATGGATGAGACCCTGGTCCGGGTAACCCTGGATTGCTCCAACAGGCCGTATCTGCATTATGGTGTTGCCTTTCTCGAACAAAAGGTCGGCGACTTCGACACCCAACTGGCCAAGGAATTCCTTCGCGCCCTGGCCCAGCACGGCGGCCTGACCATTCATGTTGAAATGGCCCATGGCGAGAACACCCACCATATTCTTGAAGCAATCTTCAAGGCCTTGGGCCGGGCTCTTGACGAGGCAACCACCATTGACCCGCGCGCCCAGGGCCCCGTATCCTCCAAAGGATCCTTATAATTTCACACTGGAGAAATCATCGTGACATTCTGTAAACCGTACACCATTTTTCTTGCCAGCCTGACCGCACTCATCCTGCTTTCCGGTTGCGCACGGACAACCGCCCAGGTCCAGCCCGAGGAATTGCTCCCGGTAAAAACAATCGTTGTGCTCCCGGTGGAAATCGACCTGGAGAGCCAGGGGGGCCGATCGCCCAAGGAAACGCAGCAGCTTGAAACGGGCCAAAAGCTCGTGGACACACTGCTGGCGGAGTATTTTTCCGGCAGGGAGGATATCGCCCTTCTCACCGCGGGACAACGCGATGCCCTGGAAAAAGACATGATCCGGTGCAGGACAACCGCGGCCGTCACCATCTGCCGGACCCAAAAAGCCGATGCCGTGCTTCTCTGCACCCTGCACCGCTTCACTGAACGGGAGGGAACCGAATATTCCATTGCCAGCCCGGCCTCTGTCGCCTTTGAATACAAACTCATCCATGCGGATACCGGACAGACCATCTGCTCCGGAATGTTCAACGAAACCCAGCAACCCCTGCTTGCCAACATGTTCCAATTCTTCACCAAGGCGAAGCGCGGCATGAAATGGCTCAGCGCCGAGGAACTTGCCCGCGACGGGATCAAGCAAAAAATTGCCGACTGCCCCTATCTGAAAAAATAGTCCTGCCCGTGTGCGCCATCCCCAAGCAATTCAATCACCTTGTCGGCCGGGCCATGCATCTCTACCGGATGCTGGCCGACGGCGACCGGGTGATGATTGCGGTGTCCGGCGGCGTCGACAGCCTGGTCCTCTCCTGGCTGCTCAAGGAATGGCTCCGCAAGGCGCCAATCCGCTATGAGCTTCTGGCGGTGCATCTTGACATGGGTTTCGGCGGCGCGGAATACGACCTGGTCCGGGAACAGCTCCGCCGCATGGATCTGCCCATGCTGATGGAGCGAACCGACTTCGGCCACACGGCGCTCGCCGCCGAAAACGGCAAAAACGGCTGCTATCACTGCGCCAGGCAACGCCGCAACCGGCTTTTCTCCCTGGCCGAAGAACATCACTGCAACAAACTCGCCTTCGGCCACCACCAGGAGGACATCATCGAGACGTTTTTCCTCAATATGTTCTACGGGGGAAACCTCAGCGCCATGGCGCCAAGACAGGAACTGTTCGGCGGCAAGCTGACCCTTATTCGTCCCTTGGCCATGGTGGAAAAAAAACGGATCGTTGCGCTCGGCCAAAGCCTGGGCATTACCCCAGTGGCCAACCCCTGCCCGCTTGCCGCGGACTCCCGCAGGGAAAAGATCCGCTCTTGGCTCACCCCCATGTACGAAAACGACCCTGCCCTCAAGGCCACCATTTTCGCAAGCCTCGGCAATGTGAGAACCGACTACCTGCTCACCCCCCTGCCACCTGCGCTCCCCACTTCCTCCTCCATCGGATAAGCGCCCGCACCCATCTCCATATTGCAGACAGGCTTCACGAGACACACTTCTGCTCCCCCATCCACAGCGCTATTTTTTTTCATTTTCCATCTTGACATGCTCCTAACTATCAAATACCCTTTCGGCAGCACAAAACGGTCAGGCAGTGACCCTGCCTGTTTCACTTGAGCAACCATGCGGGGGTGCATGGCGTGCTCTTCATTCTTTTTCTCGGAGGAACTCCATGCTGAAAATTATTCTTTCAACGCTGTGCGGATGTTTATGCTGGGCTGCCGTCGCTTTTGCCGCCGTGGATATCAACAAAGCCACGGCAAAGGAACTCAACGGCTTGCAAGGCATCGGCCCTGCCAAGGCGCAGGCCATTGTCGAGTACCGGCAAAAAAACGGCCAGTTCAAATCAACACAAGATCTGAGCAAGGTAAAAGGAATCGGTCCCAAGATCGTCGAAAAACTGGGCAGCAGCATCACGGTTACAAAGTAACAGCCAACGAAACGCCATGCACCCCCACATACAAGGGGAGAAGGAATGACTCCCTTCTCCCCTTGTATGTGCCGCAATGGCCGTCGTGTGGACCTCCGCCTATTTATTGAGCAGCTTGGCCATTTCCTTGGCAAAATAGGTGATGATGATATCCGCGCCAGCACGCCGGATGGAGAGCAGGCTCTCATGCATGACCTTTTCCCCGTCGATCCAGCCATTGGCCGCGGCGGCCTTGATCATGGCGTACTCTCCGCTCACGTGGTAGGCGGCGATGGGCAGATCAAACTCATCGCGCAACCGGCTGATCACGTCCAGATAGGCCATGGCCGGCTTGACCATCAGAATGTCCGCGCCTTCTTCCACATCCAGGGTCGCCTCCCGCAGCGCCTCCCGCACGTTTGCCGGGTCCATCTGGTAGGCCTTGCGATCGCCGTGCTGGGGCGCGCATTCCGCCGCGTCCCGGAAAGGCCCGTAAAACGCGGAGGCGTATTTCACGGCATAGGACATGATAGGTAGCATGTGGAAGTTATTCTCATCCAGGATCCCCCGGATTTCGGCAACCCGGCCATCCATCATATCCGAAGGCGCGACCATGTCGGCCCCGGCCTGGGCATGGGAAAGCGCGATCCTGGCCAGCACCTCCAGGGTTGAGTCGTTGTCCACCACCTCGTCGAGGAGAATGCCGCAATGGCCATGGCTGGTGTATTCGCACAGGCAGACATCGGTGCACACCGTGAGCGCAGGGGCCGTATTCTTCAACTCCTTGATGGCGCGCTGGATGATGCCGTCCTTGGCATGCGCCCCCGAGCCCTTCGAATCCTTCTTGTCGGGCAACCCGAAAAGGATGACGGCGTTCAATCCCAGCCCCATGCACTCCTTGGCCTCCTTGGCCAACTGGTCCACGGATATCCGGAACACCCCGGGCATGGACGACACCTCTTCCCGCACTCCCTTGCCGGGCATGACAAAAAGCGGGTAGACAAGGTGAGCCGGAGCAATGCTGGTCTCCCGGATAAGCGCCCGGAAATTTTCGTTCTGCCTGAGCCTGCGGGCCCGGTATTCAGGAAAAATCATGATCAATGCTCTCCTTTTTTCTGCTGGCGGAAATCTTCCCCCAGCCCCTATTCAATCTTAAAGGCTTCCCCCACCAGGGTATTTATATACCGCTCCGGCGTATCGACCCCCTCCTTGGGAACAACCACCCGGGAAACCCCTTTTTTCTGCCCCATGAGCCGCAAGCCGTATTCCATGGCCTGAAAAATATGAGCGCACGCGGCCTGGATGTTCTCAAGGGTCCGCGGCTCCCGCGTCAGGATCTGGTCAACTGCCTCATCGTCAAAGTTGACCCGCACCCCGCACTTTTCGCTGATCTCCGCCTCGCTGCCGTGAATGGCCTGAATCAGCCGGATAAAACCATCGCACACCTCGCGGAGGTCCACATCCTGTTCCTGACTCTCCTTAGCCATGAGCTGCAATCGCTTCGGGGTGGTGAGTACCTGATGGTCTTCCAGGTAATTGCCCATCCGCTTGAGAATAAAGGATATCAGCCGCTCAAACTCAACCGCCTGCAACGCCTCGAAACGGGCCCGATGATCCGCCTGCACCCCAGGGTCCGCCAAGAGCCTTTCGAGCACCACTCCGGGCGAGCATACCATCTCCACATCCACCACAAGATACCGGATGCTGGTGGAGGGCAGCTTCTTTTCGTAGTGGAGCAGGATTTTCTCCATGACACTCACCAGCCCGCGGGCTCCGGTCCGTTCCCGCTTGGCCAGCGTGGCGATTTCGCGCAGCGCCGCGTCTTCAAACTGGAGATTGACCCCGTACACCCGGAAATCCTGTTTCTTGGCAACCACGATGGAGCTGTTGGGATTGGCCAGGATCTCGTAAAAATCATCCTCGCTCAGTTCATCGAGTACGGCGATGACCGGCAACCGCCCGACAAACTCGCTTTCAAAACCAAACTCAACGAGATCCTCGGCCTTGACCTGCTTGAGAAACCTCCCGCTTGTTTTCACCGAGGAGACGGAACTTTCAAAGCCCATGGATTGCTGCTGCACCCGTTTCTTGATGATATCCTCAAGCCCGGCAAAAGCGCCGCTCATAATAAAGAGGATATTCCTGGTATTGACCACCCGCCGCTCCCGCTTGCCCGTTGCCCGATACTGTTCGATGGCCTCGATCTGCGAGACCGGATCGTGGGCGGCCTTGAGCTCGACCTCGGTTTCCTCCATGGGCTTGAGCAAGGCGCGCTGCACCCCGGTGCGGGAAACATCCGCCCCGATTCGCAAAGGGCTGGCGGCGATCTTGTCGATCTCGTCCAGATAGATAATGCCGTACTGGGCCCGTTCGATATCCCCGTCCGCCTCCCGGACCAGATCGCGGACCAGATCATCAACATCCCCGCCCACGTAGCCTGTTTCGCTGAACTTGGTGGCGTCGCCCTTGATGAAGGGCACCCCGAGATGCCGGGCGATGAGCTTGATGAGGAAGGTCTTGCCTACCCCGGTCGGGCCCATCAGTAAGACGTTGCTTTTGATCTGCCCCATGCTGCGCCTTGCCGTGCGGGGATTGGCCTGGGCGTAGCTGATTCGGTTGAAGTGGGTGCAGATCTTGGTGGCAAGAATGGCCTTGGCCTCATCCTGCCTCACCACATACTCGTCGAGATAGGCAATAAGCTCTTCCGGGTTGGTGTCGAAATGAAAATCCGCCGCGCCGCAGGCGCCCGGCTTGCCGGCGTCGGCCTCTTCGCTCCGGGGCATGGGCAACAGGCCGCTGGAGATGATCTTCACCTTCTGCCCGTACTTTTTGCTGAGATACTCCCCGATCTCTTTTTCCAACTCCTTCTGGTCGGGAAGGGTGGTGTCGTATTCGTTCATGGCCTCCTCCCTTATTCTTCACCCAGGGACAGGGACTTCATCTTCCTGTGCAGATGACTACGCTCCAGACCTATTTGTTCCGCGGTCTGGGAAATATTCCCCTCATTGCCTGCGAGGCGGGCCTTTAAGAAATCCCGTTCGAAAATCTTCTTGGCCTCTTTGTAGCTCAAGGTGTGGTAGAGCGCGTCCAAGCCGGCGGCCGAAGGCGCGTCTTCCCCCGGCGCAATGCCGAGCAGCCGCACGACTTCCGCCTCGTCAACCGTATCCGCCGCACACATAATCATGACCCGCTCCACAAAATTGCGCAGTTCGCGGACATTGCCCGGCCAGGCGTGACGCATCATGGCCTGCAGAGCGCCTGTACTGAATTCTTTTTCGCCCAGTCCCTTTCTCGCGTTGTCCGCCACGAAATCGGCGACCAGCAGGGGGATATCCTCCCTCCGCTCCCGAAGCGGCGGCACCTGAATGGGCACCACGTTGAGCCGGTAAAAAAGATCCGCCCGGAAGGCGCCGTTTTCGATCTCCTGCTCAAGATCCTTGTTGGTGGCGGCCAGCACCCGAACTTCGACCTGGATGGTTTTCGAGCCGCCCACCCGCTCAAATTTCTGCTCCTGCAGGATGCGCAGCACCTTGGCCTGGGTCTTGAGGCTCATGTCGCCGATTTCATCCAAAAAGAGCGTGGTGCCGTCAGCCAGATCGAACTTCCCCCGCCGGCTGGCAGTGGCCCCGGTGAACGAGCCCTTCTCATGCCCGAACAGCTCGGATTCGATCAGTTCCTCCGGAATGGCGGCGCAGTTCAGTTCGATCATCGGCTTGGCCGCGTTTTTTGACAACCGGTGGATACTCTGCGCCACCAGCTCCTTGCCGGTGCCATGCTCTCCCCGGATCAAAACCCACGCCTCGGTGGGCGCCACCCGCTCCACCAACTGCCTCAGCGCCATCATGGCCGGCGAATTCCCGGTGAGTTGGGTGGCGCGCTGGGTTTGCTGACGCAGGATCAGGTTTTCCTTTTTGAGCCGGGCCAGATCCAGGGCGTTGTTGATGGAGAGGATGATCTTGTCATAGGAGGGCGGCTTTTCGATAAAATCATAGGCCCCCATCTTGGTGGCCTGCACCGCGGTTTCAATGGTGCCGTGCCCGGAGATCATGATCACCGGCAATTCGGCCTGGGTTTCCTTGATGCGCTTGAGCACTTCAAGGCCGTCCAGCCCAGGCATCCAGATATCGAGCAGCACCAGGTCGACCTGCTCATCCTCCAGAAGGGAAAGGCCCTGCTGCCCATCCTCGGCGGAAAGCGCAAGAAACCCTTCATCCGCCAGAATGCCGGACAGAGACTCGCGGATACTCGCTTCATCGTCTATGATAAGGATTGTCTTTGCCATCGCCGTTTCACTGCCGCCGCTTTGCTGCTGCCGTTTCGCGAAAACTTGTCCGCCTGTTCCCACTATACCATGCCCTGCCGGGCAGATAACACGCTTTTCTAGCCATTGCTTAAGGGTAGTTCAATGATGAAACGGGCCCCATGGGGCTCATTGTCCTTAACCCTGATATAGCCGTGATGATCCGCAACCACCGTGCTGGCTATGGCCAGCCCCAGTCCGGTTCCGGTCTTTTTCCTTGAAAAATAGGGCTCAAAGAGCCGCAGCTTGTCCTGATCGCTGACCCCGGCGCCATTGTCGCGCACCTCGAGGATGACCACATTGCGCTCTTCCTCGCAGGCAAGAACGATCTCGATCACTCCAGCCGCGGAAGTGGCGGCCACGGCATTATTGAGCAGGTTAACGAGAACCCGCTTCATCTGCTTGACGTCAAAGGAAAACAACGGGATAGGCCCCTCCACCCGCAAACGAAACAGCCTGTCCTTGTGGGCCTCCTGATAGAGGACAAAGGCCTCGTTGGCCATTTCGGCGATATTCCCCATGGCTTTATGCACCGCGGGCATCCGGGCGAAACTGGAAAATTCGCTCACCAGTTTTTTCAGCTCGTCAACCTGGTTGATGATGGTTTTGGTGCAGACATCGAAAACCTCCTGGTCCCCCTCCAGCCGGTCGAGATACCGCTTGCGGAGCCGCTGGGCAGAAAGCTGGATGGGGGTCAGGGGATTTTTCACCTCATGGGCGATCCTCCGCGCCACCTCACGCCAGGCCGCCATCCGCTGCGCCTTTTCCAGCTCGGTGAGGTTGTCGAACACCAGAACCACGCCCAGGGATTGGTTGTTCTCATCCTCAAGCCGGGTCACATTCACCCGCAGAGAAAAGGTTTCATCGCCCACCGTAAGGCGCAGGGGCCTTTCCAGCGAAGATTTGCCGCTACGCGACAGCTCGCCGAGGAAACCATCCAGGACAGCCCGGTGCTCCGGCCGGAGAACCGCCTGATACTCCTTGCCCTCAAAATCCCTGCGGTCAATGCGAAGCAGTTCCTCGGCAAACCGGTTGATCGTGGTAATCCTCCCGTGCTCATCCAGGGAGATGACCCCGGCCGCCACGCTTTGCAGAACAATCTCCATGTAACGGCGTCTGGTCTCGGCATCGAGATTGCCCTGACGCAGGGCGCTGTTTGCTTCTTCGAGCTGCCGTTTACTGGCGAGGAGATCGCTGGTCATCCGGTTGAAGGAATCGACCAAGGTTCCCATCTCGTCGCCCGAGGTATTTTCCAGAACAAAATCCAGTTCCCCTTCGGCAACCCGCCGAGTCGCCTCGGCCAGCCTGCCGATGGGGCCTGTCAGTCCGCCGGCCACATAAAAGGCGAACCAGACCGCGCAAAAAACAATGAGCAGGGTGACGATCAGCAGCATGACCAGCAGGCTGGTTTTAATCGGGGCCTTGAGAATCATCAACTGCTTGTAGCCTTCGTACCCGGCGGAGATGGTCTGCATCTGCCTGACCCGTTCCTGGGGAATAAGCAGGGAGACGATCAGCGCCCCCTGACCAGCATCCGCCCCGTCGATCCGGATCGAGCTCACCCCCCGGACCAGCTCCCCGGCGGCCACCGGCTGGATGGTTATCTGCTCAGTATTGTCGGCAAGGGCGTTGCGGATCGTGTCCAGCGGAATCTCCGGCACACCCTCCTTAATGATTTCAGGCCGGTACGCCCGGGCCAGCACCTCTCGTTGGCCGGAGATCACCTCGATTCCAGCCAACCCATGGGTTTTCATGATGTCTTTCAACACCGGCTCGGCATCTTTCCAGGAAATATCCCCGTACCGCTTTGCATCCAACCGGTCCCCGATGAGACGCGCCTGCCTGTCTACCTGCTCCTGGGTTTCCTGGTAACTGTTCTTGGCGATGGCAATCGACTCCTCAAGGGACTGGGCCACGTTGCTATTGAACCAGTAATCCATGCTGGTGGAGACAAACTGCAGGGCAATGAAAAAAAGCAGCCCGGTGGGAAAAAAGGACATGGAGACAAAGGCGATGACCAGCTTGGAGCGGAGCTTTGTGCCAAGGAACCGTCTCCGCCGCTCAAAAACAAGCTGCGCCAGATTGCGGAGGACCAGAAAAACCATCAACAGCAAGAGGAGAACATTGAAGTTGATGAGGACGAAGATCAGGACATTGCCGCTGACCGGAAAGGGAACGGTTCCCAGTTGCACAACCCTGGTTTCCAAATAGGTCAGCAGGGGGATCAGAACGAGACAGGCAAGGATGATCAGACGGATGCGCTTTTTGCGGCGCAGCCTGTCTTTCCTGAGAACCTCCCCGTCGACTGCCTCCATGCTAAGCCGTCGTTGCAAGATAATCTTGCCTTCTGATTTGCAAAAACGGCAGCAGTGTTAACGACGTAAGGAGCCGTAACGAAATAATCTGGCCATCAACTTTCATTCTGCAACGGCTCCTAATATCTGAACTCCACGGTGTACCACTCGGTTTCAAAATCCCAAAGGCTCAAAAAGGGAATTACATAGTGGAAATAAAGCGGCAGGGTTTTTTCCGCAAGCTTGGCCTTCACCCTGAGCAGGTATCCCGCCTCCGGCAGCAGGGATTTCAGGGGCACAATCGTCGGTCCGTTGAGCTGGGCCATGGCTTTTTTAGCCTCGGCCAGCGACTTGGTGCGGAAGGTCTGACCGGAGGTTTCCGAACGGACGATGGAGTACTCCTCCTTCAGGGTGTCATAGCTCAGGGTATGGTCAAACTGCAGGGAAACGAGCTGCTGGTTCAGCCAGGTATTCCGCTTCCGTTCCAGCTTCACGTAAAAATTGAAGGTCACCGGGATGCCGTTTTTGATCCCCTCCTCCATCTGCTTGGTAAAGGCATTATTGACCGTGAGAAACAGCAGCAGATCCGTACTGGAATTGGTAACGATCAACTCCTCGATGGTCGCGTTCTGGGCAAACGCGGGCTCCCCCCCGCCCCAGAAAAGAGCCAGGGCGAGCAGCAGGGATGAAAAAACGCGAAATTGTCGTGTACGGCTGGGGATGCGCATAATCACTTACGTCGTTGAAGAAACCGGGGTGCCGGGGGGGTGTTCCTGAATCTCGGACTGAGCATCTCCCCCCCTCCTCTGCCATTTTTTCAGAACCAGACTCCTGGCCTTGTCCAGAAACGGACCAAAGGTTGCGGCATCACGGGCGCTTAAGGCTACAGCGTCATAGAGCCGCAACTGCTCGACAACAACCTCCGGCTCAACCAGATCGATCTTGTTAAAAACCTTGAGACAGGGAAGAGTATCCAGCTCAAGCTCTCGCAGCAGCTCCTCCACCACCTGGACATGGGCACCGTAGCGCGGATTGCCGGCATCGATCACATGCACCAGCACGTCCGCCTCGTGCAGCTCCTCCAGGGTCGCCTTGAAGGCCTTGAGCAACTCCTCGGGCAGATGGCGGATAAAGCCCACCGTGTCCGTGATGATGACCTCCACATCCTCGGGAAAACGGAGCCTCCGGCTGGTCGGGTCCAGGGTGGCGAACAGCTTGTCTTCCGCGACGATGGCGCTGTTGGTCAATGTGTTGAGCAGGGTCGATTTGCCGGCATTGGTATAGCCCACCAGCGAAAGAACCGGCAAGTCCTTTTTGCGGCGGCGGCTTCGCCGCTGTTCCCGCTCCCGGCTGACCTCCTTCAGTTTCTTGGCCAGCTTGCTCAGCCGGTCGTTGATCCGGCGGCGGTCCACTTCAAGGCGGGTCTCGCCGGGGCCGCGGCCGCCGATGCCGCCGGTGAGCCGGGAAAGGGCGTCGTCTCGGGTGGTCAATCTGGGCAGCATGTATTTGAGCTGAGCCATCTCGATCTGCAGCTTGCCTTCCCGGCTCAAGGCCCGCCGGGCAAAGATATCAAGGATCAACTGGGTCCGGTCGATGACCCGCAGCTCGGTGTGGTCGGTTATGGAGCGCACCTGGGACGGGTTCAGCTCCTGGTCGAAGATCAGCAGGTTGGCATTGAGCCTCAGCGCGGTCAGCATGATCTCGCCGAGCTTGCCCTTGCCCAGGATCAACCGAGGGTTGATCTTGTCCCTGCGCTGCACCACGGTGTCGAGAACGATTACCTCGGCGGAACGCGCCAGCTCAGACAGCTCGTCCATGGACTCCTGGGCCTTGCCCTTGGAGAGCGGGGTCACGCTGATCAGGATCGCCCGGTCCCTGCCCGCATCGATCTCCCGCACCGGGCGGGCCTTGGCAAACTCATCTTCGATTCCGGCAATGAATTCCCGAAAATGGCCCTGCCTGCCGGGAATCTCCGGGGGCAACACGATCCAGTTCTTCTCCTGCACCGGTTGCGGCACCAGATGGGCGGAAGAGAGCCACGTTGCCCCGCCCTGATCCATCTTCACCACGGTCATCATATCGAGCCGCAGGAAGAGCAGATCCATCAGGTCGTCTTCGCTGATCTCCTCGCCAGCAAGATGGGTGTGCACGCAACGCAACCCCTTGAGCCGCCCGCCCGAGGCCTTAAACTGCCTCAAGGCCGGAATCATGATGGATTTATGATCCCCGACCATGACCGCCTCGACCTGCCCGCCGCGGCTGAGCAAGACGCCAACCTGCCGCCCAAGCTCACAGGTAACCGCGCACAACTCCTTTGCCAATTCCGGACTGACGATCAGGTCCGGGGAAACCCGCCGGCCTGCGATACGCTCAAGCGCTTTCAACTGGGCGGTTTTCAGGCCGCCAGTATTGCCGGTTATCATGGTGATGGCTGCCGCTCCCGCAGCAATCGGCGGTCGCCAACCCGGATAGTCACCTTAATTTTATCAAAATACTCCAGCAGGGGGATAGAAAATTTCCTGGTCAACCCGGTGAGATTTTTAAAGCGGGGCGCGTCGATCTCCCCTTCCTTTCTGATAAAGGCCACGAGCTGTTCCTGCAAGGTTGCCATGGCCCGGCTCTGAAAATAAAGATCCTCGCTGGTCTTGACCAGAACCTGCTCGCGGACCAGCAGCTCAAGCACCTCGCGGACCAGGGGGACGGGATACTTGGCAAACCGCTCCTGCACCTCCCGCACCGTGGGCGGGGTCAGGCCGGCCTCGGTGTACAAGGCCTCCATTTCAGCGCGGATGCTCATGGCATCCGCCTTGAGCGATACCTGATGCCCTGTCAGCCGCACCGTTGCCTCATCGACAACAATCGTCCCCTGCTTGACCAGGGTGTTGAGCAGCAATTGAAAAAAACGCTGATCCATGTCGGTGTGCAGGCGGGAACGCAGCTCCTCCTTGGAAAGGCCCGGCTTCATCGAATTGTCCCGGTGAAAATCAGCCAGGATCTTCGTAAGCGATGCGCCCATAGCCTCGAAGATTTCCGCCGCGACCATGCGCTGCCGCTCGGAATCCACCATGATGATCCTGCGGCTGGAGATGGGGGTATCCAGCAGCTTTCTAAAACGCTTGCCGAACTGGCCCATCTTGACGCAGAGCGATTCGAAGGTGAGCCCGGCAACCCCGGCCTCCCGAAGGTGCAGGAGCGAGATATCCTCGGCCGAACCCTCCTGATACAGTCCAAAAATCTCGCTGTTCGCCTCCTTAAAACGCCGCCGCTTGGGCGGGGAACCGTTCCAGATCACGCCGCCGCCGATGGTGGCCACGGGCGAATAGCTCCGCACCACATAGCGGTCTCCGGGCCAAGCGCCAAAGGGCTCCTCCAGCAGGATCTGTACGTTGGTCCGGCTACCGGGAGCAAGCTCCTCATCCTCCAGCAGAACGATACGGCCCATGATCTCGGCGGTGCCGATGTGCACGCACCCGGCTTCTGTTTTTAAGGGGTTTGGCGTTGCCGGAGAGATAGAAAAAATCTCCGTCCAGCAGATAGGAGGGCGCCAGGGTCCCCGGAGTGGCGAGCATGTTGCCCCGTCCGAGCATCTCGGTGTCCAGCCCCTGGATGTTGATGGCGGTGCGCTTGCCCGCCTCGACCAGATCCACGTCCTGACCGTGCACCTGGATGCCGCGGATCTTGGCGGTATGGCCCTGGGGGTAGACGGTGATGTCCTCGCCCACGGAAATCCGGCCCGAGATGGAGGTGCCGGTGACCACCACCCCGAACCCCTTCATGCTGAAAACTCGATCAACAGGCAACCGGAACGGGCCATGGGATTCGGAAAACTCGCTGGCCCGGACCATGGTGTCGAGCACCTGCCGGACCTCGTCCAGCCCCTCGCCGGTGGTGGAGGAAACCGCGACCATGGGCGCATCTTCGAGAAAGCTGCCGGCCAGGAACTGGCGGACATCCTCCTGCACCAGCGCCAGCCACTCGGCATCCACCATGTCCTTCTTGGTGAGGATCACCAACCCCCGCTTCACTCCGAGTAGACGGCATATCTCGAAATGCTCCCTGGTCTGGGGCATGATCCCCTCGTCCGCCGCGATGACAAAGGCCAAAAGATCGATGCCCGTGGCGCCGGCCACCATGTTCTTCACAAACCGCTCGTGGCCGGGCACGTCGATGATGCCGAGGCGGTGGCCGCAGGGCAGATCGAGAAAGGCAAAGCCGAGCTCGATGGTGATGCCCCGCTTCTTCTCCTCTTTCAGCCGGTCGGTGTCAATGCCGGTGAGGGCCCGGACCAGACTGGTCTTGCCGTGGTCCACATGGCCGGCCGTGCCGAGGACGATCTCCCGCATCTGCTACCAGTTCCCTTTGAGATACGGGTTATTCCTGGCCTCGTCGCCCACGGTGGACCGAGCCCCGCCATAGCCATGCCCCGGCCAGACCACGGTCTCGGCAGGCAGGGTCAGGATCTTCGTGTTGATGGAGGCAAGCATCTGCTTGGTGTCGCCGCCGGGAAAATCGGTGCGCCCCAGCCCATCGACAAACAGGGTGTCGCCGGTGAAAAGATGGGGCGCGGCATAAAGACAGATCCCGCCCGGGGTGTGCCCTGGGGTGTGAAGAACCGTAAGGATAAGATTGCCGATGACGATCTTCTCGCCATCGGTGACACATCTGTCCACCGGCGGCGAGGGGGGAAGGCCGAGCATCGAAAAATACTGAATAACCTCCGGCCTGGCAAAAAATTCTGCATCCGCCGCATGCATGAGAATAGGCGCGCCGGTGGCCTGCTGGATCACCGCGTTGCCGCAGACATGATCCGGGTGACCGTGGGTACAGACAATCGCCTCGACGCTGAGCCCTTCCCCCCGGCAAAAACCGAGAATATGCTCCTCGTTGCCGCCGGGATCAATGATCGCGCACTTCTTGATCTTTTCGCAGCCCACAACATAGCAGCACACGGCCATGGAGCCCACGGTCAACTGTTTAACGATCATCTTCTAAGCCCTCACTCAACAGTCACAGGTATTGGGGTTGCAGGGCCCGCCGCCGCAGCCGCAGCTCGATCCAGCCTTGGCCAAAGGATTGGCCATGGGGATGGACGCAGCCGCGGCATGCACGGGCAGCTCCTTCTCAACCTTGGCCAGAAACGCTTCAAACGCCTGCACAGCCGGGCTCGTGGTCCCGGAAGAGAGATAGGGTTTGCCGTCATCCCCGGCGACAACCACCCTGGGGTCCACAGGAATCCGGCCCAGGAAAGGCACGGAAAATTCCGTGGCCAGTTGCTCGCCGCCGCCGGTCTTGAAGATATCCACCGTTTTGTCGCAATGCGGGCAGATGAAGCCGCTCATATTCTCAACAATGCCGAGGATCTTCATGGAGACATGCTTGCAAAAATTGATGGATTTCCGCACATCGGCCAGGGCGATATTCTGGGGGGTGGTCACGACCAGAGCCTTGGCATCCTTGATGGTGTGGGCCACGGTCATGGGCTCGTCGCCGGTGCCCGGAGGCGCGTCGATGACCAGATAATCCAGATCGCCCCAATTCACATCGGCGATGAACTGACGGATCGCCTGATTCTTCAGGGGCCCACGCCAAATGATGGGATCATCCCGGTTCTCCATCATGCTCTCAAGGGAGATAACCTTGAGCGTGTCGTTGTATTGCAGGGGCGGCATCTTGCCGTCCTTGGTGAGCTCGCCGTCCATGCGGCCAGGCATGCCGAGCATGCGGACAATATCCGGGCCGTGGAGATCGACATCCATCAGGCCGACCTTGTATCCCTTTTGCGCCAGCCCCAAGGCCAAATTCACCGAAACGGTGGACTTGCCCACCCCGCCCTTGCCGCTCATCACCAGGATCTTGTTCTTGATCCGGTCCAGAGAGGCGGCGATCGCCGTATTCTGCTGGGCCACCGCCGCATCGGCGGAGCCGCAGCCGCTGGCTTTCTTGCTGCCACAGGTCCCACTGCTGCACGTTGACATGATGTACCTCCAAGAATATATGAAAATCAAAAAATGAACGAATTCAGGGGAAGCTCTATCTTATACTTTAAAACATGATGGTTTAAAAGGCAAAAGCCCTCTCCATATGATGGAGAGGGCTTTCTGATGTTTTCTTTCTTCTTTTGCCTGCCCAAAAGAAGAAACAAGAAAAAGGCACCCCAGCCAATCCCGGCCCTGCGGGCTTCCCTTGCTTCTCGACGAGGGCGGGACGCTAAAAAACTCGGGCTTCGCCCTCAAACAGTTTTAGCGTCTTTTTCCGCCCTCATCTGCGAAGCGCGGCAGGACAAATGGGGGGGGAAGAGGGGAAATCCCATTGGCACGCAGCCGAGCACCGGAGAGGCTGCCGAAAAGGGATTTGCACTGTTTGAAGCGAAGCCGAGTTTGCAAAGCCCCGGCAGCATCGAGGAGCACCCCATGCGGGGCATAAACTCCGGGCATCCCGCCTTCGGCGGGACAAGGGACACAGGGTGCCCTTTCTTTGGTTCGTTTCTTTGGCCACGCAAAGAAATGAACAGAACGACTTCATTTTCCATTCCTCAGCATTCCCGGCTAAATCATAAAAAAAGGCTGCCAAAAAGGCTGCCTTTTGCAGAGATCAACTGGAGACAAAATATCACAAGGCGACAAATTCCGTCCGCTCCAGAGCCATTTCCATATAAAACCGGTGGGTCTCCAGACTGAAGACCAGCCGCCGGTTGTCCTGAAAATCAAGGTCCGGGGTAAGGGTGATGGCGGTGTTCAAGGACAGGGCCTTGGGCTGGCCGATGTAGGAGGTGAGATCAAACCTGCCTTCAACCATCTGCATGGCCTTGCCCATGAACTGATTGGTCATCTCCCCCATGGTGTCAACCACCTCGGCGGAGGTCGAATCCTGGGCCAGATCATTCTCGGACATGCCCATGGCCAGCATGTAGCTGCGATACAGCTCCATGGCGGCGCCGGCGGAAAAATTCACCACCACCAAGCCGTTATAATCCCCGGTAAACTGAACAAAACAGCCGATCTCCGGCCGCAGGCTCACCTTGGGAATAACCTGAATGGTTTTTGAATATTTGATGGATTTCTTGGTGCTCTTGTCCAGGGTCTTCTTGACGGCCTGACAGAAAATCTCGGCGATTATGTCAATGGTTGCCTGCTGCTCGCTCATCGCTCTCCCCCCATGGCCAAGGCCAAAAAAACCCTCATCATCACAATGGTACCTAGGACGAGAATCGAACTCGTACGGGGTTGCCCCCGAGGGATTTTAAGTCCCTTGCGTCTACCAGTTCCGCCACCCAGGCATGGTGTTCAAATCAAAGGGCGGTGTACCATATCACCCTGCAAAAATCAACAGCCATCCACCGGCTCATCGTCTGCGGGTAGCTTTTGACGGGGTTTAGCCATGCTCCTCAAAATACTCTACCCGGTAGGTGAACACCTCAAGGGTACCCGATCGCCAGGCATCGGCGGGCAACCCGGCCTTGCGGCAGAGGTGGCTTAAAAAATCCCTGGGGTCGGACAACTGTTCCCAGACCTGGGGGAGAAAGGTGGCGCCCTGCATCCCTTTTCGGATGATGACCCCATCACGCCCAACCTGCAAGGCGCTGAGCAGCTCCTCCGCGTTTGCATAGGCCAAGGGGCTCGGCTCGGTGAGGATGCTGACCTCCACCTCGATGGCCCCGAGTTCCTCTTTCCCCACCGGATTGAACCGGGAATCCTCAAACGCGGCATGGAGGGCGTTGCGCCTCACCCCTTCGACAATGGAGTCGATGGCGGCAAGGCTGCCGATACAGCCGCGCAGATCGCCATGCTCCTTCAGGGTGACAAAGGTTCCCCGTTTTTGCTGCAGCTCTGTATCCTGCAAGCGGGCCGCGATCTCGCCCCCCGGCTCCTGCCCCTCCATGCCGAGCTGCCGGGCAATGGTCTCCCGCGCCAGCCAGAGCAGCGCTTTTCCCTGTTCTTCCGTGAGGCCTTTTGCCTGTGCGCCTTCATTGCTTGCCATACTAAGCTCCACTATTCTTCCTTTTTCCCACGCCTCTTTCTATAGTACAGTATCTTTGAAAATTCAAAAAAGCAGAACACTTTTTCCAGAAAGGAAAACCGCACCGGATGAAAACCATCACCACCCTTCTTGCTGCATGCCTTGCCGTGTTCGCTGCAGGCAACTGCCTTGGCGCGGACGCCCGGCACGGCAAGCTGCTCTTTGCAAGCCCTACCCTGGGGGGCGGCACCTCCGGCAAAACCTGCCTCACCTGCCATGAGCACGGCCGGGACTTCAGCCCGGAAACCCTGAGCAGAAAGCAGTATCTTGTCATGGGCAACCCCGTTGCCTCCCTTGCCGGGGTAGTCAATTTCTGCATCGAGGTGGCCTTGCGCGGCGAGGGTATCGCGGAAAACGGCAAGGAAATGAACGACCTCCTCGCCTACCTGGCGATCTTCATCAAGGCCAACAGCGGTGAGCCCCAATAAAAAAACCCCGGCCGAGGCCAGGGTTTTTTTGCAACACATTCAAAAATCACAATCAGCAGCCGCAGGTACCGCCGCCTCCGCTGCCGCAAGAGCTGCCGCAACTCCCCCCGCCGCCGCCCAGGGGCTTGGCCGAGGAGATGCCGAAACCGGAACGGGGTCCGGCCTCGATGAAGTCTACCTTGATGACTCCACACTGATTGCTGAGATTATTATCCAGGAGGAACTTAATTCCGCCATGCTCAAAGGTTGCATCATTTTCTTTTGGCTCATCCAGAGCCAATCCCAAAGAGGGCCCTGCTCAGCCACCCTGCATCAGGGCAATACGTACGGCAGAATCGATATTATTATCGGCCAGGTACGCTTTCAGTTTAACAACCGCCTGCTCTGTTACTTCAAGCATCCTATGATCTCCTCATCAAAAGGTTCATAAAAAAATATCCCGGCTCAATGTGCCGGTAAGAAAAATGGAATTTCATCTTTTTCTTATCGAGTAAATTAAGAAATATCCCCGCATAAGTCAAGGCTGGTTTTTTGTTTTGCTCTCCGCCTGATTCACGCTATAACAGAAAGAAGAATCCCCAGGGTCAGAGGTCCTTTTTCCTTCACTGTACGAGGCCGAGCAGATGAAAAAAATCGTCATATCCACCGGCGGCGGCGATGCCCCCGGACTCAACGCCGTCATTTACGCCGTAACCAAATCCGCCCATTACCGGGGCTGGGAGGTCTACGGCAGCCACGGCGGCTACAAGGGGCTGCTCGACCCGGACGAACTCGTCCGCCTCACTCCGGAGATCGTTGAAGACATCACCCCCACCGGCGGCACCATCCTCGGCTCGACCAACAAGGGCAACCCCTTTGCCATGCCCGTTGAAAACCTGGCCGGCGAGGTACAGCTTCGCGATGTTTCCGACCGGGTCATGCAGACCTTTACCCGCATGGGATTTTCCTGCCATATAGCCGTGGGCGGCGACGGCAGCCTGGAGATCGCCCACCGTTTCGCCACGGAAAAGGGAATGCCGGTGATCGGAGTGCCCAAAACCATTGACAACGACCTGCAGGCCACCCACAGAACTTTCGGCTGCGACACCGCCGTGGCAACCGCAACAGATGCCCTGGACCGGCTGCACTCCACGGCCAAATCCCACGACCGGGTCATGGTGGTGGAGGTCATGGGCCGCGATTCCGGCTGGATCGCCATCAACTCCGGGATCTCCGGCTGCGCCGACGTCATCCTCATCCCGGAGATCCCCTTCAACATGGATATCGTCTGCGCCAAGATCAACGACAATGAGCTGCACCACAAGCATTACGCCATAGTGGTTGTGGCCGAAGGCGCCAAAGCCAAGGACGCCGAGGTCATCTGCAAGTCTCAGGATGCATGCGCGGTGGGACGCCAGGAGGTCCTGCTGGGCGGGGTGGGCGAATGGGTGGCGCAACAGATCCGGGAAAAAACCGGCAAGGATACCCGCTCCCTGGTGCTGGGGCATCTGCAGCGCGGCGGCTCCCCCACCACCTTCGACCGGATGCTGGCCCTGCGCTTCGGCGGCGCCGCGGTACGCCTGGCCGAGCAGGAAATCTTCGACCACATGGTGGCGCTCTCGGCCACGGATATCATCGCCGTGCCCCTGGCCGACGCGGTCAAGACCCGGAAAAAGGTGCCCCTTGACAGCGACAAGGTTCTGACCGCCCGGGAGATCGGGATCTGTCTAGGGGATTAAAAAATAGCTGACAGCTTATAGCTATCAGCTGTCAGCCATTCTTTTCCAACCGCTCCATATACTCATCCCACTCCATGGGCAGCAGGGTTTTTTTCAGATTGTTGCATTCCTTGCAGCAGGTGGCGAGATTCCCCTTGGAGCTTGTCCCTCCCCTGGCCAGGGGCACGATATGGTCCATGGTCAGTTCCTTGGCCGGGGTCTTTTTGCCGCAGTAGTAGCAGACGCCGAGGGAGAGCTTGGTCTGCCACCAGCGGCTTTTCCGTATCTCCCTCGCCTTGGCCCGTTCGCGGCGTATATCCTCCTCGTCCACCCCCTCGCCGTACAACTCCGCACTCATACCGCCACCTCGCCCAGCAGGATCTTGCGCGCCGCGCCCACCAGATAGAGAGAGCCTGCCACGCAGATCAGATCTCCGCTCTGCGCCATGTCCGCGGCCAGGGCCAGGGCCTCTCCAACCGTAGGCACGGACTGCGCCTTGCTGCGTTCCCCTTCGGCCAGGATGGCGGCCAACTGCTCCGGCGTTGCCGAGCGCTCGCTTTCCGGCCGGGTAAAGATGATCCTGTCCGCCAGGGGCGCAACGGCAGTGAGCGTGGCGGCCACATCCTTGTCTCCCATGCAGGCCCAGACCAGGATGAGGTGGTCGTAGCGAAACTCACGGACCAGGGCATCCCGCAGGCATTCCACCCCGGCGGGGTTGTGGGCTCCGTCCAGCAGATAGCGGCGCAGCTTGGGCTGTCCGGTTGCGCTCTCAGCAGGGCATTCCACGAGGTTGTCGTCCTCAAGGCAGAAATATTCGAGCCGCCCCGGCCAACTCACGGAAAGCAGACCCTGTCGGATCGCCTCGCCGTCCACCGGCAAGGTGAGGGCGATCGTTTCCAAGGCGGCCAGGGCCAGGGCCGCATTGCCGAGCTGGTAGCCGCCTTTCAACCGGCACTGGAGGTTTCCCAGGGAGCGGCTGGGGTCCATACCCCGATACTCCCAGCTTCCCTCCGGGGTGCGAATCGCATCAAACTCGCGCCCAAGCAGAAACAGGGGGGCGTTGCGCTCCGCGCACACCCCCGTAACCACAGCCAGGCTATCATCCGCACCCACCCCGGCGACCACGGGAATGCCGGGCTTGATGATCCCGGCCTTCTCAAAAGCCACCGCAGCCAGGGTGTTTCCCAGGTACTGTTCATGGTCCATGCTCACATTGGTGATCACGGAGACCAGGGGGGTAATCACGTTGGTGGCATCCAGCCTGCCGCCCATGCCCACTTCCAGAATGGCCACATCCACCTGCTCCTCGGCAAACCAGAGCAGGGCCAGGGCCGTGGCAAACTCGAAATAGGTGATCTGCCGCTCGCCCAGGGCCGTGCGGATAGCACTGGCCTGGCGGGCAAACGCCTCTTCGGAGATGAACCGCTCATCGATGCGGAACCGCTCCCGCACGCAGCTCAGGTGCGGAGAGGTGTAGAGCCCCACCTTGTAGCCTGCCCTGGTCAGAATGGTCCGCAGGGTCATGGAGACGGAGCCCTTGCCGTTGGTGCCTGCCACATGCACGAAACGCAACCCCCGGTGCGGGTTGCCCACCGAGTCAAGAAACTGGCTCATGCTTTCAAGGCCCAGCTTAATCTTGAAAAACTGCAAATTATCGAGAAAGGCCCAGGCCTCCTGGTAATTCATCATGAAACCAACTCCAGCTTGGCATAGTCAAGGTGCAGGGTCTTGCGGCCATGCCGGGCAAAGAGCACCTCCACCGATTTTGGGCTGATCACCTTTTCCACCACGCCCTCTCCGAAAAACGGGTGCCGTACACGGCTGCCGAGCTTGATGTTCTGAGCCGGGGCAGCCGCGGCCGAACTGGGAAGCCCTGGCGGATATGCAGACCTCAGCGGCGGGATGCTGTAATCGGGCCGCTCTTCCTGCTCCGCATCATAGGCGGAGGACTGGGGCTGCCATGCAGGGGCAGCAGGGGCCTGGGTCAGAGCGTGGGGCAGTTCCTGCAAAAACGGGGAAGGCCCGCCCGCAGCCGAGGAGGAGTCGTAGGACATGACCTCCTGGGGGTAGACCAGATACAGCTGCTTGCGGGCCCGGGTGGCGGCCACATAGAGCAGGCGGCGTTCCTCTTCCCGGTGCGCGGGCAGCACGGCCTGGGCCGAGGGAAAGCGACCCTCGGCCAGATTGATGATAAAAACCGTGTCCCACTCCAACCCCTTGGCCGAATGGATGGTGGAGAGCACCAGCCGCTTGCCTCCGTCCTCCTCAATAGCCCCGGCCTGGGGCGGGTCAAGGGAGGCGTCGTCCAAAAACGCCTGCAACTCGCCATACCCGTTCATCACCCTTCCCAGCTCGTCCAGATCCCTGCGGCGGCGGGGATAATCATCGTGGTAGAGCCGCTGGAAAATCGGCTCGTAATACTCCATGATCCGCTCGAACATCTGGCCCATTCTCATGCCCGGCTGCCGGAGCGCCTCAATCATCTCCAGCAAATCAGCCAAAGCCTCTTTCCAGGTTTTGCCGGCCGGGTATTCCTTCAGCGCCGCCAGAGGGTCGTCCGCGCTCTTGACCCGGCTCAAAATGTTCTGGGCCGTCTTGGGCCCCACCTTGTCGAGCTGCAGCAGGAGTCGGTTCCAAGAGAGATGGTCATGGGAGTTGGCCACCACCCGCAGGTAGGAGATAACGTCCTTGTTGTGGGCCAACTCGTTGAGCTTGAGCCCGCCGCGCTTGTCAAACTCGATCTGCCTATGGGTCAGCTCCAACTCCAGCTTGTAGGAATGAAAACCGGAGCGGAACAGCACCGCAATCTCATCCAGCGGCTCGCCCGCTTCCCGCAGGGCCACGATCTTTTCCGCCACATAACGGGCCTGGGTGGCCTCATCCCTGGCCCCGTAGACCACGGGCTTTTCCCCGCCGGTGATGTTGGTGAACAGGGTCTTGGTATATTTTTCCTGCGCCTTCTCGATGATGGCGTTGGTCAGGTCGAGGATCTTCTGGGTGGAGCGGTAGTTCTCTTCCAGCCGGATGAGGCGGGTCTCGGGAAAGAGCGAGGGGAACTCCATGATGTTGCGGAAATCCGCGCCCCTAAAGCTGTAGATGGACTGGGAATCGTCGCCCACCACCATGACGTTGTTGTGCTTGGCGGCCATCAGCCGGACGATGGCCGCTTGGATGGGATTGGTGTCCTGGTACTCGTCCACCATGATGTGGCTGAAACGACTGGCCAGCTCAGCATGCACCTCGGGAAACTCCTCGAGAATCCGCCGCCAGTTCACCAGCAGGTCATCGTAATCCATGAGGCTGTGCTCCAGCTTGAACCGCTGGTAATGGAGGGCAATGGTCTGCAGATCGTCGGCAAAATCATGAAAATGGCCGTACTCACCCTCGATCAGCACCTCGATGCCCATCCCCTTGTTCACCGACTTGCTCAAGATACTGATCACCACCCGCTTGGAGGGAAAGCGCTTGTTCTCGCCGCCCAGGTTCAGGGAGGATTTGAGCAGGTTGACAATGCCCTCGGCATCGGACTGGTCGATGATGGTGAAGTTGGCCGCGTAGCCGAGATGACGGCAATAACGGCGCAGCAACAGATTGGCCGTGGCATGGAAGGTGCCGCCCATGACCCGGCGGCAGGAATCGTCCAGCAGCAGGCTGGCCCGGTGCAGCATCTCCTGGGCCGCCTTGCGGGTAAAGGTGAGCAGCAGAATCCGCTCAGGCGGCACGCCCTGTTCGACCAAATGGGCCAGGCGATAGACCAGGGTGCGCGTCTTGCCGCTGCCTGCCCCGGCAATGACCAGCACCGGACCGGCCACAGTGGTCACGGCCTCGTATTGCGCCTCGTTCAAGGCCTTGCGGCTGATCTGGCTGGCGGAGCGGGCGGGCTGGGGCTTGGGCGTCATGGGAAAAAGGGTGGCTTGCATGGCGGCAATTCTAACACAAGAGCCGGTGGGCAATCGACAAAAAAGTTTTCATTTTCATGCTTGACTGGTAGAGTAGCTCGTTACAAAAATCAGACACCAGCAAGACAACTTTTTACATATTTTCAAGGGAATAGACATGAACAACGCACAAGACATTTTCACCCCGGAAACCCTCCAGACCCTCTTTCCGCCCGAACGGGCCAACGCCTTTTTCGACGCCCTGTTCGGCGACGCCGAAGAAGGAGCCTACGACATCCGCCTCGTTTTCAAGGGCCAAGCGGCAAACACCCTGACCTTTGGCCTCGAACTCCACGAACGCCCCGGCAGATGCCTGGCCTGCAACCTGACCTACGGCCTGCCCGAGGTCTTCAGTCGCCACCCCATCATCAACATCAAAGGGCTGGCAGCGGAGATCACCGCACTCCTCGGCGACAAAGCCACCTGCACCGACTGGAAACTCGGCACCACCCAGACCGTTTCCAAGAAACTGCATGTTATTCCGCTGATGATTCGTTTGGCATGAAAAGATAAGCAAAAAACCGCCAGGCCCTCACAGGCTGCCGCGATTTCGCCTTGAAGTTGCGGGCCGTAGCAATAAAACTGAGGGGTTTAGCATATGGCACCTCGCATCAAGGCGCTTCAAGTTGCACAATAGTGTAAGGGGAATTCCTTCGGGCACATCCGCAAAGAAAACCGCAACACCTGCGCACCTCATTATTTTTTCCGATAAATAACAACTATTTGTTTCGTTATTACCTATTGGCCAACCCCTCCTCCCTGCTGGTATAAATATTTCCTCACACTGCCCTATATTCTTAACCAACACGGAGGAGTACCATGCTCAAACGAATCGCACTGTCCCTGGCCTTTACCCTGCTGGCCGCCGCTCCCGCCCTGGCTACCAACTACATTACCCCGGCAAATCTCAAAAAAATGCTGGATGCAAAACAGGAGGTCATTCTGGTGGATATCCAACCCGCCGCCGACTTCGAAAAGCAGCATCTGCCCGGCTCCATCGAAACCAACGCCTTTCCCGCCAAAAGCGACGAGGAAAAAGCACGCCTGAACAAGGCGCTGCCAGCCATCAACGGGAGCAAAGCGCCGGTAATCGTGCTCTGCCCCCGCGGCAAGAGTGGAGCAAAGAACAGCTACGAATACCTTCAGAGCAAGGGGGTGCCTGAGACCCGGCTGCAGATATTGGAAGGGGGCATTGCGGACTGGCCCTATGCCGAGATGTTCATCAAGGGGCGTTAGTAGATTGTTTCGTTAGGTACCGTTCGGCCTGAGCCTGTAGAAAGCCGGCCGTGGCACATGAACCACGGTTCGACGGGCTCAGGCCGAACGGTACCTGCAGGATTGACCGAAAAACGTGGGCACCCTTTGGGCTGCCCACGTTTTTTTTTCAACTCCGCTTTTCACATTTTTTGGGCTGCAGCTTGACGTAGACGAAGATGAGCAGGGCGGAAAGGATCAGCACCCCGATAATGGCCTGTTGCGAGTATTTCATGATCAGCTCCTGATTGCTGCCGATGAAATAGCCGATCCAGGTGAGGACCGTCACCCAGATCCCCGCGCCGAGCAGGGTGTAGAGGGAGAACTTCAGGTGGTTCATCCCGGCCAGCCCGGCCGGAAGCGAAATGAGGTGGCGAACCACCGGCAGGAGGCGGCCGATGAAGGTCGCGATCTCGCCGTGCCTGAGGAAGAAACACTCGACCTTGGCAAACTTCTCCTCGGTTATCCAGACATATTTCCCATATTTCAAAAGAAGCGGCCTGCCCAGATAATGGGAGGCGAAGTAATTGAGATAGGCGCCGAAAAGGCTGCCGAAGGTGCCGCAGAGGATAACGGTCAGCATGTCCATTTTCCCGGCCTGCACAAGATACCCGGCCGGGGGCATGACCAGTTCGCTGGGCACCGGGATCACCGAACTTTCCATGGCCATGAGAATGAAGATCCCGGGATAGCCCATGGCCCCGATGCTCTCCACAAGCAAGTTGATCAGATTGTGCATGTGCCGCTCCTTGCTGCGTTACTGGCGAAAAATTGTATCCGCTTTCACGAAAAAAGACGACAAATTAAAGCCTCCTCCCCCAAGGGAGGACGAAAGCCGACAGCCGTTCTTTTTTTCCGGCTGATCGAGAGCTGCGGGAAAACAGCTCCCAACACGCACCACTGCCTTGAGTCACCCGCCCCATGCACTTGCCTGCCTTTTCAAGGCAACGGGGAAACCCGAAAAAACCGAGGATGCGAGCAACTGCTTTTTGTCACATCACGGATGCGCGCACACGTCGGCGGGCGGTTCTGGAACAAAAAAGGAAGTGGAACAGTGTTCGCAGGCGGACTCGTCGTCTTTCTTGTCGATGAGTTTCCAGGATTTCAGCAAGATAAGCTCTGCATGCGCTTTTTTGCAATTCTCGCAGACCCACAGTTCTTTGCCGTTTTTCATCTGATATCTAAAACGTTTCATCTCTGCTCCGTGTTTTTTGTATAGGTTTTTTCCCTAACCGGCATGGTAACAGGAATTGCGCTGATCGCCAACGGGCTTTTCGCCTACAGCCGATCATATTTCCGCCTCCGGGTTGCCCAAAAAAACGCGCTTCGTTTCCGTGCTTGACAGCAGCCCCCAATCATTTTATCATCTGAGCAACTGTTCATACGCAAAGAGGAACCCCATGCCCATTGACCGCTGCCAATGCCGGATTGTCCACGAACAGCAGGTGGAAAAAGCCCGGAAAAGCGCCCTGCCTCCGGCCGAGATAGACAAGCTCGCGCAATTCTTCAAGGCCTGTGCCGACCCGACCAGGCTGAGGATTCTTTTGGCTTTGCACCAGGAAGAGATGTGCGTCTGCGATCTGGCCGCCTTTCTCGGGGTAAGCGAATCGGCGGTAAGCCACCAGTTGCGGCTGCTTCGGCAGATGGCCCTGGTGGCCAACCGACGCGAAGGTCCGGTGCTCTATTACCGGCTCACCGACACACATGTCAGCCAAGTTGTCCTCGTGGCGCTGGATCACATCAGGGAGTAAAAAACCATGCACCTTCTGTACGAAATTCTCGCCGAATCCTGGGAACTCCTCCAGGACGCCGCCCCCTACATCCTGTTCGGCATCCTGGTCGGCGGGCTGCTCAAGGTCTTTCTCTCCCCTGCCTATGTGGCCCGCCACCTGGGGAAAGGCCGCTACAGCTCGGTGTTCAAGGCGGCCCTGTTCGGGGTTCCCCTGCCCCTGTGTTCCTGCGGGGTGCTGCCTGCGGCGGCAGCCCTGAAAAAACAGGGGGCAAACAACGGCGCCACCACCGCCTTTCTCATCTCCACCCCGGAGTCGGGTATCGACTCCATCAGCGTCAGCTATGCCCTGCTCGACCCGATCATGACCGCAGCCCGCCCCGTGGCCGCCTTTGTCTCCGCCATGATTGCCGGGGCCATAGAAAACACCTTCAACCCGCCCAGACCCCAGTTGGCCATGGCCGCCGATCTCTCCTGCGCGGTGGACGGCTGTTGCAGCGGGGTGGATTGCCCGCCCGGAGAACACGCCAATCACCACACCCTGCCTGAAAAGATCCGGGCCGGAATGCGCTATGCCTTTGGCGAACTCTGGGGGGATCTGGCCGGCTGGTTTTTCATCGGCTTGCTGCTGGCCGGGCTGATCTCCGCCCTGTTGCCGGACGACCTGATCACCGCCTATCTTGGCGGCGGACTTGCGGCCATGCTCCTGATGCTCGCCTTCGGCATCCCGCTGTATATCTGCGCCACCGCCTCCACCCCCATTGCCGCCGCCATGATCCTCAAGGGTGTCAGCCCAGGCGCCGCCCTGGTCTTCATGCTGGTTGGCCCGGCCACCAACATGGCCACCATCTCGGTGCTGGTGGGCCTGTTGGGACGCCGCGCCACCGGGGTATATCTGGCTTGCATCGCGATAACCGCCGTGCTCTTCGGCCTGGCCCTTGATGCAATCTATGCAACCCTGGGCATCTCCGCCAAGGCCATGGTCGGTCAGGCGGGTGAGCTTCTGCCCTATCCGGTCCAGTTGGCTGCGGCCCTGCTGATTCTGGCGCTGTCAATCAAGCCGATGCATAGGATGATTCAGGGCTGGTTTACGAAAGGTGCGGGTGGGTCGGACAGCGGCTGCGGTTGTGACGGGGGCTGCGGGAGCAAATAAGGGACCGAGGCGACACTCTTTTTGCCTCCCCCTGTGACAAAGGGGGGAATAAAAAATCACCCCTTGACCACAAGGGTGACCAGGGTTTTCCTCAAGAACCTCACTTAAAGATGGGCAGCGAAACCCCTTCCCCGGGAACCCCATCGATGGGCAGGGTGATGACAAAGAGCGCCCCTTTGCCGCGCCCGCTCTTGACCGTGATATCGCCGCCGTGCCGCTTGACAATGCCGTAGCTCACGGACAGCCCCAAGCCGGTGCCTTCCACCGCCGGCTTGGTAGAGAAAAACGGCTCAAAGATCAAGGCCATGTCCTTCTGCCGGATGCCCTTGCCCGTATCCTGGATGAGAACCCGGACATTCTCGCCGCTCACCTCGGTGGTGATGGTGATGGTCCCCCCGGTTTCGGGGATGGCCTCTTCGGCGTTGCCTATCACGTTGAGCAGCACCTGTTTGATCTGGTCCGGCACCGCCTGAATAGCGGGCAATTCCGCGGAAAAATGCCGCTCCACCGCAATGTGCCGGTCGCTGAGCTTCTTTTTGCCGAGCAACAGCAGCTCCTCAATGATCCGGTGCAGGTCAACCGAGGCGACCTTGCCGGTGGTGGGCCGGTTGAAGTCCTGCAGGGTGCTGATCAGATCCTTGACCCGAGCGCATTCGCCAATGGCCAGATTCAGCATCTCGGCATCGCCCTTCTCAAGCGGCACCGAGCGCAGCCCCAGCAAAAAATTGCGGATGCCGATGATTGGATTGCCGAATTCATGGGCAATGGAAGCGGCCAGCTTGCCCACCGCGCTGAATTTCTCGGCATGGAGCAACTGCTCGTAGGTGCGGCCCAGTTGGTTGGTCCGTTCCGCGACCCGCGCCTCCAGCGCGTCATTCATCAGCCGGACTTCCGCCTCCATGCGCTTTCGGTCCGTCACGTCCTGCAAGGTCTCGATGGCGCCGATAATATCCCCTGCCAGATTCTTGATCGGCGCGGCGGTGAAAAACAGCCACTTGCTCTCATGGCCGAAATCGAAAAAATCCTCCACCTCGTAGGCTCCCTTGACCAGAGAGGAAGGCCGGTACTTGCCGGTGTAAAACTTGGCGATATGCGCCTCGCTGACCGCATCCAGCACCAGATCGGCGAGAATGGGCCGTTGATACAGGTAAAAGGCCTTCCACTGGTTCTGGGTGCCAACCATATCCGCGGCAGCCAGTCCGGTCATCACGGCGCAGGCCTTGTTCCAGTGGGTGATGGTATGATTTTCATCAATAACAAAGGTGGGGATGGAACTGGCCTGCAGGATCTGCGACAACCGCTCCCCGCTTTCGAGCAGATCCTCCTCGGCCTGCTGCCGTTCGATGATCTCCTGGGCCAGGATGGCGTTGTATTCCTGATAGCTGCTGGTGCGCGAGGCAATCTGCTTCTCCAGGGTGTCATAGGCCCGGCGCAAGTCAGCCTCCCTTCTCCGCTCCACGGTCACATCCCGGATCACCTCGGAAAACCCGGCCAACCTGCCATTGTGATACACCGGACTAAAGGAGCGCTCAAAGGTGCAGACCCCGCCCTCCGGGCAGGTCCGGCTGAAATCCACGGTGAATTTCTTGCCGGAAAGCGCCCGCTGATACAGGTCGCTGGCCCAGGCCCGCTGGCTGTTGGGCAACACATACTGATGGCGTGAGCCGGGACCCACGGTCAGGTTGAAGACCTCTTTCAGCAACCGGACATAGGCGGGGTTCACATAGACAAACCGCGCCTCGGTATCGACCAGGGCCATGCCTTCCGGCCTGCTTTCAAGGAGCGTGCTTGTATCAAGAACCGCTTGGGGAATCAGGGAGCCTGCCATGAACCTGCCGTGCCGAAAAGATGAAAAAAGGGGGAAACGTCTCCGGGCTAGCGTAAAGCAGAACCGCTAAGTTTTCCATCAAAAAAACAGAACCAAAACCTGGACACCATGGGAAAGCGGAGGAGAAATGGCAAAAAAAAACCCTTCCTTTTGAGGGGAAGGGTTTTACAACAAAAAGTGAATCGGCGGCGACCTACTCTCCCACCAAGCTTCCCTGGCAGTACCATCGGCGCTGAGAGGCTTAACTTCCGT
>Ga0180009_10000237_pt1 | contig 82551 bp, 72 predicted proteins | sample OS_PC_MetaG_FD_123537 | JGI IMG/M metagenome (GOLD analysis project Ga0180009, IMG submission 123537) | Groundwater microbial communities from the Aspo Hard Rock Laboratory (HRL) deep subsurface site, Sweden - OS_PC_MetaG | ecosystem: Environmental > Aquatic > Deep subsurface > Groundwater... | reverse complement strand
CCCAACATTGCTTTCTATTGATGGGCAACAAGTAGCCCATCCTACTTTTTCTAAACAAGAAATAGCTAAAGTTAAAGTAATGGCGTCTTTGTACATTCCATTATTTTGAAAGCCGTTTCTCATAATTGTTGCAAAAGCCTAACCGGACATTACTGATATAAAGGAGAATTTTTTATGGCATTCAATCTAAAAAACAGGAATTTCTTAAAACTACTGGATTTTTCCCCTAAAGAGATCCGATTTCTTTTGGATCAGTCGGTTGAAATAAAAAGGGCCTATTATGCCGGTACCGAACAACAATGTCTTTCCGGAAAAAAAATTGCCCTGATATTTGAAAAAGCCTCTACCCGGACGCGGTGTGCATTTGAAACGGCAGCTTACGACCAGGGGGCTCATATAACATACCTGGGACCTTCGGGAAGCCAGATGGGAGTAAAAGAATCCCTAAAGGACACCGCCAGGGTTCTGGGCCGAATGTATGATGGCATTGAGTACCGGGGATTTGAACAGGAAAGGGTGGAAATCCTGGGGAAATATGCCGGAGTTCCGGTTTGGAACGGCTTAACGAATGAGTATCATCCCACCCAGGTGTTGGCCGATTTTTTAACGATCATGGAGTATTCCCATCAACCGTTAAATCAGGTTAAACTTGCGTATCTGGGTGATGCCAGAAACAACATGGGGAATTCCCTGTTGATAGGAGCCGCAAAAATGGGAATGGACTTTCGCTCGATAGCCCCAAAAGAATGCCAGCAGCATCCCGATCTGGTGGCGGAGGCAAACAAAATTGCCGACTCAACCGGTGCCAGACTTTTAATTACAGACAATCTGGCCGAAGGGTTAAAAGGGTGTGATTTTTTATACACCGATGTCTGGGTATCCATGGGTGAACCTGCGGATGTCTGGCAAAGCAGAATAGAGTTGCTAAAACCTTACCAGGTAAACAAAGCTGCGATGGAGATGACCGGTAATCCTAACGTTAAATTCCTCCATTGCCTGCCTGCTTTCCATAATCGTGAAACCGAGTTGGGTGAAAAAATATATCAGGAATATGGATTGGAAGCCATGGAAGTTACCGAAGAGGTTTTTGAGTCCGACGCTTCCATCGTTTTTGATCAGGCAGAAAACCGGGTACATACCATAAAAGCCGTAATGATGGCGACATTGGCTTAAATTCTGTTCAACGAGTGGTATATCATTCTGACTGATATGCAGACACCGAACCGGGAAAATATTACACTATAATTTCAGGAGATAACAATGATCGAAAAAGTCATCATTATGGGCGCTGCCGGACGTGATTTTCATAATTACAACGTCTATTTTCGCAACAATAAACGGTATGATGTCATCGCATTTACAGCTACCCAGATTCCCGACATAGATGGTCGATTATATCCGGCTGAACTGGCTGGTGAGATGTATCCCCAGGGAATTCCAATCTATTCGGATAGCAAATTGTCTGAATTGATCAAAGAACACAAGATTGACATGGTAGCCTTTTCTTACAGTGATGTTCCCCATATTGAAGTAATGCACAAGGCATCAATTGTCACTGCAGCCGGGGCTGATTTCACCATCATTGGTGCCCCATACACCATGCTGGAGTCCTCTAAAAAAGTGATTTCAGTTTGTGCCGTCAGAACAGGTTGCGGAAAATCCCAGACTTCCAGAAAGGTATTAAGAATCCTGCAGGATATGGGCAAGAAAGTGGTATCAGTCCGACATCCCATGCCTTATGGTGATCTGACCAAACAGATTGTGCAGCGGTTTGCCAAATATGAGGATTTTGACACCCATAAATGTACAATCGAAGAGCGTGAAGAGTACGAACCGGTTGTCGACATGGGAGCCGTGATATACGCAGGTGTGGATTATGAAAAAATACTAAGACAGGCCGAAACAGAAGCGGACGTCATTATCTGGGACGGAGGGAATAATGATACCTCTTTTTACAAACCGGATATCAACATTGTCGTTTTCGATCCACACAGAGCTGGACATGAGACTTCCTATCATCCCGGCGAAACCAATATGCTAATGGCAGATATTGCCATCATCAATAAGGTTGACAGTGCCAAGCCTGCAGATGTGGAAAAAGTGAGGGAAACCATTCGAAAGCATAATCCAAAAGCAGAGATCATCCTGGCGGATTCAGAATTGATTCTGAAAGATGCTGAATCCATCAAGGGAAAGCGAGTATTGGTGATTGAAGACGGACCAACCCTGACCCACGGTGAGATGGCATATGGTGCCGGTGTTATAGCAGCCCAGCGATATGGTGCAGCTTCCCTGGTCGATCCGAGACCCTATCTGGTTGGTACACTGAAGGAAACCTTTAAAAAGTATCCGGAGATTGGAACTCTGTTGCCAGCTATGGGATATAGCCCCCAGCAGGTAAAGGATCTGGAAATGACAATTAACCTGTGTGATTGTGATTTGGTATTGGCTGCGACTCCCATCGACATTCTGAAACTGATTAATATTAAAAAACCGACGTTGAGAATCCAGTATGAATACAAGGATAACAGTCAGCCAACACTGGAGCAGTTGATTAAGAAAATGCTGTAGACTGAATCCAACTTGGGATTTTACTTTTTGATTCAACCAAAATAAGGCCGGTTTTTGATTACAATAACCGGCCTTATTGTTTTTGTGTCATACCGTTTTTTCTAAATTTTTTATTTCTGTCAGGTCTTATCTTAATGGGAAAAATGAGTAAAGAGATAAATAAACCGACTCTGATAATCGCTTTAGGGGGGAACGCCCTCATCAGAAAAGGTCAGACAGGCACAATTGAGGAGCAATTTGATAATCTCAGAGTGCCTATCAGGCAGATTGCCGAACTTTCATTGGATTACAGGATTATTATTACCCATGGCAATGGTCCCCAGGTTGGAAACCTGTTATTACAACAGGAATGCTGTGATAAAGTTCCCAAGTTGCCACTGGAAATCCTGGTTGCCCAGACAGAAGGTCAAATCGGGTTTATGATCGAGTCTTCTCTTGATGAAGAGTTGATGGCATTGGGAATCGACTACAGACCGTTGGTTAGCTTAATCACTTACGTGGTTGTCTCGGAGGATGATCCGGCTTTTAGTAATCCCGTTAAGCCGATCGGGCCCATCTTCACAAAGGAGGAAGCGGAAAAACTGGAATATCCCACTGTTAAAACCATGAAAGGATACCGTCGAGTGGTTGCTTCTCCTCAACCTGTCACTATCGTAGAAAAAAGAGAGATCAAGCAGCTGATGGAAAACGATTTTATCGTAATCTGCTGCGGAGGCGGCGGTATTCCGGTGATTCGAAAAGGCAGGATGTTCTCCGGTGTTAACGCGGTTATTGACAAAGATCTGGCAAGCCTTTGCCTGGCCAAAGAAGTTAAAGCTGACATCTTTTTAATCGCAACCGATGTCGAGGGCGTCATCTTAAACTTCGGAACCAAGCAGCAGAAAAAACTGGATACTTTGTCAATCGCCCAAGCGAATCAACATATGAACGACAATCAGTTCCCACCTGGCTCCATGCTCCCAAAAGTTAGAGCTGCCACAGAATTTATAAAAAACGGTGGAGAGAAAGCGATTATCTGTTCAGTTGAGTCGATTGTCACATCGCTGGAGGGAAAAACGGGCACAACTTTTGTTCCATGATAGAAATTCTCTTTTTTGATGCCAATGAACTTGTTCCCAATAATCCTGAACATTTACATAAATTCAAAACATTACACTTGAAAAATAACTGGATTACAATATAATTGGTTCGCCAGATGTGAAATATCTTCACAACTCTTGTATTTTTAAGTAAAAAATTGTGACACATTTGGGTTTTATATTTTGACTGTTTAATTCAATTAAAAGGAGCGTAATGAAACGAATACTGGTACTTGCCTGCATGATATTTGTATTGGGCGCAACTCAGTCAATGGCCGGAACACCAAAGGATACTTTGGTAATGGCCAATGCGTTTGATGATATTATTACGTTGGATCCGGCGGAGATCTTTGAGTTTTCAGGCGCCGAACTCGCAGCGAATGCTTATGATCGATTGATCGGCTTTGATGTTGATAATGTCAGCGAGATTTTTGGCGTTGTTGCAGAAAGCTGGAAAGTTTCAGATGATGGCTTGCTTTATACGTTTAAGATCCGGAAAAATATTGAGTTTGCTTCGGGAAATAAACTGACGGCAGAGGATGTTGAGTTTTCACTGCAACGGGCGGTTTTGCTTGATAAGTCCCCGGCTTTTATCCTGACTCAGTTTGGTTTTACACCGGAGAACGTCAATCAGACTATCAAAGCGGTTGACACCTACACTGTAGAGTTAAGAATTGATAAGCCCTACGCGGTTACTTTCTTCTTGTATTGCTTAACTTCAACCGTGGGTTCCGTGGTGGATAAAAAGCTGGTAATGGAACATGAAGACAATGGCGATTTGGGATATGGCTGGCTGAAAACCAATTATGCCGGTTCAGGACCGTATGAATTAAAAACCTGGAAACCCTCTGAACTTTTAGTGTTTGAAAGGAATGATAACTATTGGGGAGAAAAAGCAAAGCTGAAACGGATTATCGTACGACATGTTACCGAATCAGCTACCCAGCGTTTGCTTCTGGAAAAAGGTGATATAGACATCGCACGAAATATGCAACCCGATGATGTAAAAGGGTTGAGCAAAAATCCAGATGTAAAAATTCGGACCAAAGCCAAAGGGGCCGTCTGGTATCTTGGATTGAATCAAAAAAATCAATATCTAAAGATCCCGCAAGTCCGCCAGGCATTTAAATATCTGATTGATTATGAAGGTATGGTCTCAACCATTCTGGATGGTAAAGCAACCATTCATCAAGCCTTCTTACCAAAAGGATTTTTAGGCGCCTATGAAGAACTCCCTTTTTCATTAGATGTTGAAAAAGCCAAAGCATTGTTGAAAGAAGTTGGATTGGAAAAAGGGTTCACTGTATCCATGGATACTCGAAATACCGAACCAGCTACCAGTATGGCACTGTCGATTCAATCCACTTTGGCGAAAGCCAATATTACACTTGAAATCATTCCGGGTGAAGGGAAACAGACTTTGACCAAGTATAGGGCCAGACAACATGATATCTATATCGGTCGGTGGGGTCCCGATTATATGGATCCTCATACCAACGCAGATACCTTTGCCAGAAACCCGGATAATGCCGATGATGCCAAGTCCAAACCGCTGGCCTGGCGAAATGCCTGGGATATTCCGGAGATGACCGCGATGGCGGATGCTGCCGTTCTGGAATCAAATACCCAAAAACGGGCGGCGATGTATATCGAAATGCAAAAAATTCATCAGAAAACATCGCCATTTGTGATTATGTTCCAGGACATTGAAATCCTGGCCAAGCGTTCGAATGTAAACGGGTTCATCTTGGGACCAAGCTTTGATAGTAACTTTTATCAGTATACAATCAAGTAAGGGGAACAAGGATCGGCCATGCGGCTGATCCTTGTTGAAGGGGTTTGGGTGGGGTTAGCCCATAAGTGCTCAAATAAAAGAATTTTGGGTATTTGATTTGTGTTTCCTAAACGGTAGGGTTGCCCTACGTGGCCGCCTTTGGATAAGTACAGGCGGGGATGTAACCCCGCCCTACCATCATCCCTGCTTTAAACAGAATGTGCTTTGTTAGTTCAGGTGAAGGCCCCATTAGGATTTGATATATTTTTCAAGGGGGCGAACCTGTATTCCCAGCGATAGTAAGCATGCCCAGGGTTCAATCTTCAATCTATTTACTGCCCAAAATCATGTCAAAAATTCGATTGAATGTTCGTCTGACTAAAAAGCTAAAATCCATGTTGCGATTATTTATTATTGTGGCAACTACTTTTCTTGGATTGCTTCTGGTTACGTTTTTGATCGGCCGGGTGGTGCCGATTGATCCTGTCCTGGCTGTGGTTGGCGATAAAGCATCAGCAGAAGTTTATGAACGAGCTCGTCAGGAGCTGGGGCTACATCTCCCGATTTATCAGCAGTTCTGGATTTACATCGTTAAAATATTAAAAGGTGATTTTGGTAAATCGGTTTTAACGGCAAATCTGGTCTTGGATGACATTATTCGGGTATTTCCGGCAACCTTTGAATTGGCGATTGTAGCGACGTTTATTGGAGTGATCACAGGGATTCCATTGGGTGTTATATCTGCAGTAAAAAGGGGAAGCTGGATAGATCAGGTTACCCGGGTGGGGGGTCTGTTTGGGTATTCGTTACCAATATTCTGGCTGGGATTAATGGGGCTAATGTTCTTTTATGCCAAATTGGGAATTCTTCCGGGGCCGGGACGGATTGATGTGTTTTATGAAGGCATTATTGAACCGGTTACGGGAGTCATCCTGGTTGATTCATTGCTGGCTGGTGAGGTGGATATTTTTTACAATGCGCTGTATCATATTATCCTGCCGGCGTTGCTTCTGGCATACTATAGCCTGGCTTACATCAGTCGCATGACTCGATCTTTCATGCTGGAACAACTTCGTCAGGAATACATTCTAACGGCCCGAGTAAAAGGAGTTCCGGAGTGGAAAGTAATCTGGAAACATGCTTTAGGCAATTGTGCCATTCCATTAATTACTGTTGTAGCGTTGAGCTTCGCCAATTTACTGGAAGGTTCTGTTTTAACCGAAACCGTGTTTTCCTGGCCCGGTTTGGGATTGTATCTTACCCGATCATTGCTTAATGCGGATATGAATGCTGTTTTGGGAGCGACACTGGTGGTTGGCACGATTTTCTTAACCTTCAATCTTTTCTCTGATTTCTTATACCGGGTATTTGACCCGCGGGCACGATAGGTAATTATGTCATATGGAGTAAAACAGAAATATCATGCCATGCAGGCTTGGTTTCTGACAGATACCCCAGCCTCCGCATTTCAGGCAAAAGCCGGGCATGTTTATACCCGCTTGTTGGTTTTTAAATCAAATCAATTGGCCATACTTGGTTTGTTGATTGTTGTGATGTTGCTTGTAACTGCCCTATTTGCGCCTCTGATTGCGCCGTATGATCCTTTGGCCACAGATTTAGCCAACCGACTGCAACCGCTTTCTTCGGAACACTGGTTTGGGACAGATGAAATGGGTCGGGATATTTTTAGTCGGATCATCTGGGGAGCACGACTGACCCTTTATGTTGTTGGCTTAGTGGCTATCATTGCCGCACCCGTTGGGATTCTGGTCGGGACCATTGCCGGCTATCATGGTGGTTGGCTTGATACGGTGTTAATGCGCATCACAGATATATTCCTGGCTTTCCCGAAACTCATTCTGGCCTTGGCTTTTGTGGCAGCATTGGGACCCGGCATTGAAAATGCGATTATCGCGATCTCCATTACCTCCTGGCCCCCATATGCCAGAATAGCACGGGCTGAGACTATAACAATCCGTAACAGTGTATTCATCGATGCTATCCGGGTTCAAGGAGCAGGCCCCCTCCGAATTGTTATCCGACATATTATGCCGCTTTGCCTATCATCACTGATAGTCCGTGTGACTTTGGACATGGCAGGTATTATTCTGACCGCAGCCGGTCTTGGATTCCTGGGACTGGGAGCACAGCCACCATCACCCGAATGGGGAGCAATGACATCCTCTGGACGTTCCTATATCCTGGATCACTGGTGGTTAATTACCATGCCAGGTCTGGCTATTTTTGTGGTGAGTCTGGCCTTTAATCTGTTAGGAGACGGTTTGCGGGAAGTCCTTGATCCAAAAGGTGAAAACTAGATGACGACTCAAAACGCAGATACACCGTTACTGGAAGTGGCAGATCTCAATATCACATTTCCCTCTCCCAAGGGTGATACCCAAGCCTTGCATCATGTCAGTTTTTCCATGGGACGACAAAAACTGGGAATCGTTGGCGAATCAGGTTCCGGGAAATCCATCACAGGGCGTGCTATATTGAAACTGTTGCCATCAACGGCAAAAATTGATGCTAAGAAAATTGTGTTTAATGGGATTGACATACAAAATGCGACTGAAAAAGAGATGCGGCAAGTCAGGGGGCGGCAGATCGCTATGGTGATGCAGGATCCCAAATACTCTTTAAATCCGGTTATGAAAGTTGGGGATCAGATTGCAGAAGCGTTTCTAACCCACACCCGTGCCTCAAGAAAGCTGGCAAGGGATGCAACCATCACCATGTTGAAAGCTGTTCGTATCAGAAATCCGGAACGGGTCTATCATCTTTACCCGCATGAGGTCTCAGGTGGCATGGGACAACGGATCATGATAGCGATGATGCTGATTCCCAAACCCAAATTGCTTATTGCGGATGAACCAACCTCGGCTTTGGATGTAACGGTACAACTTCAGGTAATGGCAATTCTGGATGATCTTGTTACTGATCGGGGCATGGGATTGATTTTTATCAGCCACGATCTGAACCTGGTGGCTTCATTTTGTGATCAGGTGATTATTATGTATGGTGGTCGGATTATGGAAATCTGCGAAGCAAAGACATTACATAATTCCACGCACCCCTATACAAAAGGTCTTATTAACTGTTTACCTGATATTACACAGTCCATTGACTTTCTTCCCACTCTGGAGAGGGATGAAGTCTGGCTTAAGGATTAATAATGCTGGAAATTGAAAATCTGAATGTTATTTTTGGTACCGGAGAACATGCGATCCGTGCTGTAAATAACGCTTCATTTTTTATTAAAACTGGTGATTCATTTGGCCTGGTAGGTGAATCGGGATCGGGAAAATCAACGATCTTGACCTGCGTTTCCGGTTTAAATCGAATCTGGTCCGGTCAAATTCGGGTAAACGGTAAAATCCAGGATTATAAGCGCAACCGGCAGTTTTTCAGTCAGGTACAGATCGTCTTTCAAGATCCATACGGTTCATTGCATCCTCGGTTTACGGTTGATCAGACCTTAAAGGAACCTCTGATTATTCATAAAATGGGAGATTATAATCAACGTATCAGCCGAGTTCTGGAAGAAGTGGGGTTGGGAAACCAGTTTCGTTTCCGCTTTCCCCACCAGCTATCCGGTGGTCAGCGTCAACGGGTTGCCATTGCCCGGGCGCTAATTCTGGAACCCAAACTGCTGTTGCTGGATGAACCAACTTCTGCGTTGGATGTATCCATTCAGGCAGAAGTATTAAATCTTTTAAAACAGGTGCAATACGAGCGAAATCTGACGTATCTGTTGGTGAGTCACAATCTGGCAGTGGTTTCCCATATGTGCAATGACATTGCAGTGATGAATCGTGGTTGTATTGTGGAAAAACTGAATAAAAAGCAATTACAACATGAAGATCTGAGTCACTCCTATACCAAACAATTACTAACAGCCAGCAAAGGATTTGATCGGCAGATTATAGATGCGTTCAAGGACTTTGATATGGACGAGTCCGAATCCAATTTGGTTTAAATTTTATTTGAAATGGAAAAAAGTGCAAAAGTTGATTAATGTGAGTGAGGCAAATCTCTATAAATCACCAACCTATAAAAGTGAAGTAACCACGCAGGCTCTCCTGGGAGAGGTGGTTGATGTGCTGGAAGTGACAGATTCGTTTTCTCTGGTGAAACTGAATGATAGCTATCAGGATTGGATCGACAATCAACAATTGTGTGACTTTCGAGCTTTTTCCGAAACAACAGTGACCATCCGCAGTCACGTGGTTCGTATTCATATAGAACCGAATCTCACTTCTCAAACCATTCGGGATGTGACCATCGGACGGAACCTGCCTGTGGCGGATCAGAATGATAATTGGATTCAGATCGTTTTACCCGACGGTCTAAAAGGTTGGATTGAGAAGGCACATGTGGGAAAATTTCCGCCATTTTCCCGTGAAAATTTAGTCAGACAGGCGATGGAATTTATCGGCTATCCTTATTTTTGGGGCGGAAAAACCCCAAAAGGTCTTGATTGTTCAGGATTTTGCCAGCTTGTTTTTTCACTCCTGGGAAAAGATATTCCGAGGGATTCATGGATGCAGCACCGGGATGCCCAATTTGTATCTCATGATTATCTGGCAGCAAAACCGGGTGATCTTTATTTTTTTGGCGTTTCGGCAGAAAAAATTGATCATGTGGGGATTGCCTTAGGGGGCGGTCGGATTATCCATGGTAATGGAATGATTCGTATAAACAGTTTAAAAGAAGGCGAGCCCGATTTTAAACAGCGATTGATCCAAAAATTTGTGGCTGTTAAAACCTTTTTTGATACCTGATCATGAAGATCACTGAGATTCAGATCGGACACTTGCCGATTCCCCTGTTAAAGACTTTTAAGACAGCCCTGCGTACCATTGACCAGATTGAATGTCTGGTAGTGCGCATGAAAACAGATTCCAACTTGATCGGCTGGGGTGATAGTGCTCCCACTGCTGTTATAACCGGGGACACGACAGAATCCATAAAAGGTGCCATTTCCCACATCCGACCTCTGCTACTGGGGCAAAATATACTGGATATTGAAACCATTGGACAAAAGATTCAAAACAGCATGGTCGGGAATTTTTCTGCCAAAGCAGCACTTGATATGGCGGTTTATGATCTATTGGCCAAATCCTACCAAGTTCCTCTCTATCAACTGTTGGGAGGATTTCGAAATCAGTTAACCACCGATTACACTATCAGTATAGATGATCCTGAAGTGATGGCCAAAGAAAGCCAGGAAATGGTAAGCCAGGGTTTTAAAATTCTGAAAACAAAAGTGGGAAGCGCAGTTCAAACCGATATCCAACGTTTGTGTGCCATCCGGGAAGCGGTTGGACCGGAAATAAAGATTCTGGTGGACGCCAATCAAGGTTGGAAGCCTAAGGAAGCAGTTAATGCTGTTCGGTTGTTACAGCAAGCCGGGGTTAATCTGGAATTTGTGGAACAGCCGGTAAAACGAGAAGATTTTGAAGGTTTACGGTATGTACGGGAGCATATTGATATCCCGGTTGTGGCAGATGAGAGTGCCTTTTCTCCCCAAGATGTTTTGAGACTGGTTAAGATGCATGCGGTGGATGGAATCAATATCAAACTGATGAAATGTGGTGGTATTTACCAGGCTTTGAAAATGGTTGCCATTGCTGAATCAGCTGATATTACCTGTATGGTGGGATCGATGATGGAGGGGCCCATCGGAGTGACAGCAATTGCTCATCTGGCCATGGCGAAATCCATAATTACCGATGTTGACTTGGACGCACCTCTATTCTGTAAGGAGTATCCGGTAAAAGGGGGAATAATATATAAAGGAGCCCACCTGACCTTGCCAGAAAAACCGGGGCTTGGAGTGGAACCCGATGTTACCCGGATTCGATTTTAATACAACTAAAGTGATTGTCTATTATGAAAGTTTATATCAGTGCTGACATTGAAGGTGTCAATGGTACGACCGTGTGGGACGAAACCCAAAAGATTCATACTGATTATCCGGAGTTTGCCAGACAGATGACCGCAGAGGTTAAGGCGGCTTGTGAAGGTGCCTTAGCAGCTGGGGCAACTGAGATCTGGGTGAAAGATGCACACGGTTCCGGAAGAAATGTTATTGCATCGGAACTACCGGAAGAAGCAGTCCTGATTCGTGGTTGGGCTCGTCATCCATACTCAATGATGCAGGGAATTGATGCGTCATTTCAAGCGGCCATGATGATCGGTTACCATGCCTCAGCGGATAGTGGAGGAAACCCGCTGTCACATACCATTAACGGGAAATCCGTTTTCATTCGGATGAACGGTCTGACCGTATCAGAGTTTTTGCTTAATGCATACACTGCCGAAATGAATGGGGTTCCTGTCGTGTACGTTTCCGGTGACGAATCAATCTGTCGGGATGCTTCTGTTCTGAACCCTTTAATTAAAACGAGTTCGGTCAAAATGGGTGTTGGCGGATCCACCATAAATCTGAATCCCAAACGGATATTGCATTTGATCCGGGAAAGCACAGAGAATGTTTTAATCGGTGATCTGAATTTACATCGTTTCAAATTGCCTGAATCATATCAAATGGAAATCCGGTTTAAAGAACATCCAATGGCTTACCATGCATCTTTTTACCCTGGGGTTGAGCTGACAAATCCCTATACCATTTGTGCACAATACTCAGATTTTTTTGAAGTTTTACGTCTGCTGCATTTTGTTTTATAACCCGGGCAGAGGTTGAATTTGTTCCAAGAACTACTCAACAGAAACTCCATATTCAGTCTGGAGAATGAGAATTCGCTTTTTCGATGTCAATGAATTGACGGATTGAATTTTCGGGTTAAAAAATTCCATTAAAAAAAGGAATAGCAAGCCATTCGAATCATGAATTCAATCGGGCAAAAACAGCAGGTTGATTCCTTTTCAATCCAACAGAGTCAACTATTTCCAACAAAACTAATGGAAGGTCATTGACAGTATCATACGATAGTAAAATATAATGAAGTTTTACCTCCGCAAAAAGAAGCTATTCAAACAATTACGCAAGTTTTCTTACGTTAGCACACCGCAAAATGATAAAAGAGATTGTTGACTTAACCAAAGTCCTGGTGCAGTTTCAGACAGTTCACTCCAAACCCGCTGAAATTATTCGTTGTGCCGATTTTATTGAGGAGTACCTCAAAAACATTCCCGTTCATTATCAGAGAATTAACCAAAATAATACACCCTCTTTCCTGGTAACGCCCGACAGTGGAGTATCAACGGTTCTCCTGATGTCCCATTTTGATGTTGTAGAAGGGGCGGATCATCTGTTTCAGCCCTTTGAAGAAAACGGTCGTTTGTATGGCAGGGGTGTTCTGGATGATAAGTATGCGGTCGCCCTTTCCCTGGTATTACTAAAAACTCATATAAAACGACTGGAAAAACTGGGACTAACTCAGAAGCACCTTTCATTTGGAATCCTCTTGACAGGTGACGAGGAAGCGGGTGGAACAGACGGTGCCAACCATGTATTGCCTTCCGTTAAAACGGATTTTTGTATAGCCTTGGATGGCGGAAGTTTAGATGAAATCATTACAAAAGAGAAAGGAATTCTCCTGATAAAACTGATCAATAAGGGAAGGGCTTCCCATTCGGCAAGACCGTGGTTGGGAGATAATGCTGTTGACAGGTTGATTGCTGATTACCAAGTCATCAAAACATTCTTCGATTTAACAACTCCTGACAATTGGCATCGAACCCTGAATCTCTCAACAATTAATGCCGGAAAATCTCACAACCAGGTTCCTGATTATGCGGAAGCAATCATGGACGTCCGCTATACCGAATATGATGATATGGATGAGCTCATTGTACAAATTCGACAAAAAATTCAGGGTGAACTGGTTGTTTTAAGAAAAGATCCCCTGTTTTTCGGACATTCGACCCGATATCTTGATATGCTGGCGGATTCCAACGCAGAGATACGGATTACTGCAGAGCATGGTTCCAGTGATGCCAGATACTTATCGGCGTACGGAATTAATGGAATTGTCTGGGGTGCCAATGGTAACCTGAGCCATCATTCAGAAAAAGAACATATTGAAATAGAAAGTATTTCCATGCTTTATGAAAGATTGGATTCATTTCTTCAAAAAAACTCAGAAATGAATTGATTTTGAAGATTTTCTGTTTATATTTAGATTTTAATAGATTGACAGCTATTGCTGGTTTTGATAGCTCTCAAACGAGCATCCAATCGGATCATTAACAAAAAACAAAAATGATACTGTTTGAATCGGTTAAACCTGTTTTTTTTTGATAGTCTCAATCAGTTTGTTGAACTGTTAATAAATAAGGGTTATGCTGGATTCATTTCAAGGATCGTTTTTAGTCATTGCATGAAAACTTAAATGGAGAGTCGTTATGAAGAGATTTACGATTTTATTGTCGGTGATTCTGACGTCACTTGCTCTTATGTTTGCAGGTTGCGAAAAAAAAGATGAACAGGCAGGAACAACAGAAGTAAAAAAGTCCACAAAAGGAAACACCATGGTTTTTGGACGTGGTGGTGACTCAGTTGGATTAGACCCGGCTTACGAGACTGATGGTAACTCCTTTATGGTGTGCGATAACGTCTTTGAAGCCCTTGTTTTTTATGCTGATGAATCCACAGCTTTGGAACCCGGACTGGCAGAATCCTGGGAAATTTCACCCGATGGCTTGAACTATACTTTCAACCTTAGAAAGGGTGTAAAATTTCATGATGGAACTGATTTTAATGCAAATGCCGTCGTTTTTTCCATCGGTCGGATGATGAAAGACAGAAATCTGGTTTTTTACGGCCAAGGCTGGGAAATCCCCGCACAAGAAAGAACGCCAGAGTACTGGGTATCCATGGAAATGGATGATACTATTGGTTCCATTACGGCAACCGGCGAATATACAGTTGTTTTTAAGCTGAAAAGAGTTGAAGCTCCTTTCCTGGCTAACATGGGAATGGATTTTGCCGATATTATCAGCCCGACTGCTTTCCTGAAAAACCCGACAGAATTTTTGAGAAATCCTGTTGGAACAGGTCCTTTCAAGTTTGATAAATGGGTTAAGGATGATCGAATCATCCTGACAAAAAACGAAAACTATTGGGACAAGTCAGGCGGACCCTATCTTGATCAAGTTATTTTCAGGTCTATTCCTGAAAACTCAGTACGATTTTTAGAACTGAAAACCGGTAATATCGATATTTGTCAATTCCCCAACCCCGCCGATATCGAACTGGCTCGTAAAGATCCAAATATCAAACTTTTGGCTCAACCGGGTATGAATATTGGTTACCTCTCATTTAATCATACCAAAGAACCCTGGAAGAGTAATGTCAAGCTTCGTAAGGCAATTGCATATGCCATTGATCGAAAAGCGATTGTTGATAATATCTACCAGGGTATGGGACAACTTGCCAAAAATCCGATTCCTCCAACCATGTGGGGATATAATAATGCTGTTCCCGGTTACGAATATAACGTTGAGAAAGCAAAACAGCTGTTAGCCGAAGCTGGTTATCCTGAAGGAAAAGGATTGGGACAGATCACCCTGTGGTCAATGCCGGTTCCAAGACCCTACAATCCGGATGGCGTTAAAATTGGTGTTGCCATGTCAGCTGATCTGGCCAAAATCGGAGTTATTGCCCAAATCGTTACTTATGATTGGGGTACATACCTGAAGCGTCAAAGAGAACAACCTGACGATATGGATCTTTTCCAACTTGGTTGGACGGGTGATAATGGTGATCCTGATAACTTTCTGGCTGTGTTGTTTGACGGTGCTGCATCCGACTCAATTCGTACCCAGTGGAAGAATGCCAAATATCACAAGTTGATGCAATTGGGAAAAACAACCATTGATCAGGCCCAACGAACAAAAATCTATGAGGACGCACTCCAGCTGATTTATGACGAAGCTCCTGTCATCAGCATTGCTCACTCTACAGTGATCTGGCCTGCACAAAACAATGTACAGAATTTTAAACTTCATCCTACCGGATCGGTAAGAATGAAAGATGTAAAATTGCAGTAGGCTCATTTTTGATCTGATTTAGTTGCCAGGGAGAGGCGTTGTTTTCTCCCTGGCGCAAAACAAATCCACTGCTCTTTGATTCTCTTTAACCTCTGAGCATATCTCTTAAATTCTTATCCGACCCGTTTAGTCATTTTTTAATCTTTCACCAGTTTAACAGCCATGCTTGCTTATATCACTCGGCGCATCCTTATTTTGATACCCACTCTGCTCGGGGTATCCATCATTGTCTTCTTGATGCTTCGCCTGACACCCGGAGACCCTGCAGAATTGCTCCTTGGGGAACGCGCGACTGAAAAGGCATTAAACGAAGTTCGTGAGCACCTGGGATTAAATGAGCCCCTGCATGTGCAATACGGTTTGTTTCTAAAACGCCTGTCTCAAGGAGACCTGGGCGAAACGATTTTTACCAGACAAAAAGTCTGGATTGAGATAAGGCAAAGATTTCCGGCTACCATTGAATTGTCAATTCTGGCTCTCATGATCAGTTGTTGCCTGGGGACAATTCTCGGAATCGTTTCCGCAACCAAACAATACTCTATATTTGACTACGCTAGTATGCTCGCTGCTCTAGCCGGGGTGAGTATGCCCATATTCTGGCTGGGCTTGATATTCATGATGATATTTTCACTCAACCTGGGCTGGCTACCAATATCCGGGAGACTCAGTATCGGTATCGACCTGGAGGTTATTACGAATTTTTACGTGTTGGATTCCATTTTGACCGCAAACTGGGCTGCCTTTAAAGATAGTCTCTGGCATTTGATCATGCCGGCGGTAACCCTAAGCACAATTCCCACTGCAATTGTTGCCAGAATGACCCGCTCTGCCATGCTGGATGTTCTCAGACAAGACTATATCAAAACGGCAAGAGCAAAAGGATTGTCCCAGTTTAAGGTTATTTATAAGCATGCTCTCAGAAATGCCCTGATTCCGGTTGTCACCACCATCGGTCTTCAGTTTGGAGTTCTCCTGGGAGGGGCTATCCTGACGGAAACCATTTTCGCCTGGCCCGGAGTTGGCAAATGGATGTATGATGGTGTGATGCAGCGCGATTATATGGTAATCCAGGGTGGAACTCTTTTTATAGCATCCATTTTTATCTTCATTAATCTGATCGTTGATGTTCTATATGCTGTCATTAACCCCAGGATCAGCATCCAGTAATCAGGGTGCCGTCGTCAGAATTTCATCTATACAACGGTTTAACTGAAAGATTGAAAAGTATTATGAAAGAAAAAACGATAATATCAACTAAAGATCCCCATGATCGACACCCCATGCTGGAGCAAATCAGCCAGCTCTGGCGGAATAAAACCGCAGTGCTCGGTTTGTTCATCATTGTGGTTTTTATTCTGTGCGCCATTTTTGCTCCTTGGATCAGTCCGCATAACCCGGTGGAGACATCACTCTATGATCAGCTGAAACCGCCGGTCTGGCATGAAACGGGAACCTGGAAGAATATTCTGGGGACTGATGATTTGGGTCGGGACACTCTCTCAAGAATAATCTACGGAGCCCGGGTTTCTCTTTTGGTGGCTGTGTTCAGTGTCGGATTGGCATTTGTCACAGGAACACTACTGGGAGCTATCTCAGGGTATTTTAAGGGCAAGATCGACAGTGCAATCATGCGGGTGATGGATATGATTCTGGCGTTTCCCTACCTGCTGCTGGCCATCGTTGTCGTTGCTTATCTGGGGCCAAACTTGCGAAATGCAATGATGGCAATAGCCATTACCTACGTCCCGAGGTTCGCCCGTATTGTCAGGGGAAGTGTCCTGGAAGAGGCGGAGAAAGATTACGTCATGGCTGAACATGCCCTGGGCGCTAAAAAACGTCGAATTATTTTTCTGACCATCTTGCCAAATTGTATGGGCCCCCTGATTGTCCAGACCACTCTCAGTATGGCTTCAGCGATATTGGATGCGGCTGCGCTGAGCTTTTTGGGCCTTGGAGCTCAACCCCCAACACCGGAATGGGGTGCTATGATTTCCAGAAGTCGTGCTCTAATTCTTCGAGCTTCCTGGGTAATGACATTTCCAGGGATTGCAATTCTTCTGGCGGTGCTTGGCTTCAACCTCCTCGGTGACGGTTTGCGAGATGCCCTTGATCCGCGATTAAGAGACTGATCAGTTTATCCTTTGTAATAGATAAAACCAATGGACAATAATAATTTACTAGAGATCAAAGACTTACAGACTCATTTTACGATTCATGGGCAGATTGCCAAGGCAGTAGACCATGTCAATCTTACCATCGAAAGCGGAAAAACTCTTGGATTGGTTGGAGAATCGGGCTGCGGTAAAAGTGTCACTGCTCATTCTATTATTCAGTTGGTCCCCACTCCTCCCGGAAAAATCGTTGGAGGTGAGATTCTCTTTGAGGGCAAGGATCTGCTTAAGTACAACGAACAGCAGATGCGTAAGATAAGGGGCTGTAAAATCTCCATGATTTTTCAGGAACCCATGACCTCACTGAATCCGGTATTCCCTGTTGGTGATCAGGTTGGAGAAGTGATCAGGTTACATAAGAAATTATCAAAAAATGAAACCAGGGACAGGGTGATCGACATGTTCAAATTGGTCGGAATTCCTGCTGCCGAAAAAAGGCTCAATGATTATCCCCACCAGATGAGTGGTGGAATGAGGCAACGGATTATGATCGCCATGGCGCTATCCTGCAATCCTAAATTGATGATAGCCGATGAACCCACCACGGCATTGGATGTTACTATTCAGGCTCAGATTCTGGATCTGATGAACAAGCTTAAAGATGAAACAGGAGCATCCATACTCTTTATCACACACGATCTTGGCGTTATCGCAGAGATGGCCCAGAATGTTGCTGTCATGTATGCTGGCAGAATGATTGAATATGCGGATGTTGAAACACTTTTCTCAAGACCAAAGCATCCCTATACAGTTGGCCTTATGAATTCAATCCCCGTTTTGGGACGGAAAACTGAAGACGGTAAACTTAGTACCATCAGGGGAGTTGTCCCTTCACTATTCAATCTTCCGAGCGGGTGCCATTTTTGTGACCGATGCCCTGATGTATTTGAGGATTGCAGTAGTGTTGAACCACAAATGGTTAATGTTGGTGAGAACCATGTCGCACGGTGCTTAAAATATGCTTGAAAAAAATAAAGTCTTGTTGGAAGTTAAAAACATTGTCAAATATTATCCTATTCTAGGTGGGGTGTTTCTTAAAGAGGTGGGTGCTGTTCAAGCAGTTGATGATGTAAGTATCTCTATAATAGAAGGAGAGACACTGGGACTGGTTGGAGAATCAGGTTGTGGAAAAACAACTCTGGGCAGAGCCATATTAAGACTGGAAGAACCCACCTCCGGAGAGGTGCTGTTTGAAGGTGAAGATATCCTCAAATATGACCAGCAACAGATACGATCGCTCCGTAAAAAAATGCAGATTATTTTTCAGGACCCTTTTTCCTCTTTAAATCCTCGAAAAACAGCAGGGAGTATTATAGCTGAACCCCTAATTATTCACGGGGTTAAGAGCAGAAACGAACGCAACGACAGGGTTCAGAAGCTGCTTGAGGTTGTCGGCCTTAAAAAAGAGCACATGAAGCGTTATCCCCATATGTTTTCCGGGGGCCAGCGACAACGGATCGGAGTTGCCAGGGCATTGGCGTTAAATCCTAAACTGATTGTCTGTGATGAGGCTGTTTCCGCTTTGGATGTATCCATTCAGGCACAGGTTTTAAACCTGTTAAATGATCTGCAGAGTGAGTTTGGATTAACCTACCTGTTCATTTCCCATGACCTGCATGTTGTTGAACATATAAGCGACAGGGTAGCAGTGATGTATTTGGGTAAAATAGTTGAGGCTGCCGGAAGTGAAGAGTTATACAAAAAACCATTTCATCCTTATACTCAAGCCCTTTTATCTGCATCTCCCATGCCTGACCCCAAGAGTAAAAAGAAACGAATTATTCTGAAAGGGGATGTACCCAGTCCGATTAATCCCCCTTCAGGTTGTCGATTTCATCCCCGCTGCTTGTTTGCCAAGGATATTTGCAGCCAGCAGGAGCCTGAGACCAAAGAGATTCTGACTGGTCATCAAGTGGCTTGTCATTTTGCAGGTGAGGTTGGTTTATAATCTGAAGATATTCGGCATCCTGTTCGGATATCTTCAGAGTAGCCTGCTCCGTTTGGATATATCCTGCCCCCATCTTCGGCCTATCGGCTTCCTTCAATATTGCAGAATACCACCGTCAATGGTATAATCAGGCATGCATTCAATTCAAGTTAATCCTTGCCGAAAAAACAAAACAGTACCTTGATATCGGTTCCAGATGAATCTACATTCGCCCGGTTGGTTAAAACGATATATCAATTTTAGACGCGAAAACCCGCTTTTAATCTGGATGGAATCCCCCCATCTGAAAGAACGATATGAAAGACGTTTTTTTTCTTCGGATTATTCCCTGCTTGACAGGCGGCTTTATCAAACCACACGGGAGAATGGCGTGTTGTTCGGATGTCATCTGTTAAATTCGGATTTGATAAATAATCACCAGGAACTTAAGACTCTTTCTCCGGAAGATCGGATCACGTTTATAAACCTGGAAACATTGTTTGAATGCCTGATGCGGGAAATTTTTCTGCTGGTTCCCCATCTAAAGGAATATGACACTTATCTGGCAAGAGTTCTGATAAGGATTATTCAGTTCTACCTGGGAACCGAAATCAAAACCAATCTTTTTTCCTACAGCTGCGAAAAACTACTGGCTGATTCCGCCTTTATCAACCTGATGAGCAGATTTGAAGAGAGGTTCAGCAAGCGGATAACGATTACAAAAAAATTCAATATTGTAACCTCTTTACAAAATAGTTTTATTTTTCTTGAGGTATATGGATTGGTGCGCTGGAATCGGCTATTCCATCAACAAAGTTTGCCTCCAATTCACTTTCTTCAAAGAATAGAAACCTTACATCTAACCCTGCAAAAACAGCTGGCTCTTATTCTTGCCGGATTGATCTGGCTATCGCACGAAGAGAGTCAACACCGACAAAGCTTATCTGTCGATTCATCCAAATCTGCTGGAAATGCATTGCGAATCTTCCCAAAGAAGATGAAGATGCTTGAACGCTACATCGCGAACTCACGGTTACCGAAAAACGAAAAGAAAAGTCTGAAAAGAGTGGTAAGATCTCCTGTAACCATTGAAACAATAGAAATTCTGAAAACCGATGAGGTTATTAACAAGTTTCTGCTGGAGCAGGCGATACTATTGTCATTAATGGACGGTGAGATAAAACCGGCTTATGTGAACTACATACATGAACTGGGAACGAGATTAACTGTAGGCGAGAAAGAGCTTCAGGCCAGCCTCAGCTCGGTCGCAGAGTTTTTCCATCAAAACGAAGAAAGATTTGATTTTCTGAGGGAAAACATCGGATTTTCCTATCTTCGGATGCGGATTCAAAGTCAGATAGCTCTGGTAGTTAATAAGAACCTGGATCGCATCATGAAGGAGATAAAGCGAACAGGTCAATTGTACTCCCTGCTGGTAAAGTCTAGTGTCGATGAATTGACAGAGGAGGAGAAGCGGTTTATCCGTCAACAACTATTAAGCATAGCCAAGACAATTCCTGCCCTGGCTATTTTCTGTCTGCCAGCCGGGGGTATGGTGTTAGCCATCCTGGTAAAGGTATTGCCGTTTAACATCCTGCCCAATTCTTTTGCGGAATAAGCTAGGTCTTTTCCACGTAAATTCGGACGCTATCACCACTGGCGCTGGTAATATTCAGAATGTCATCGTCAACTTCATCGACCATGGTCGATATATTCGTGAGAATTTCCCTGAGATTCACACCATCCTGATCAAACTCGGTGATCTTATCTTTTGGTATCATCTTTAACGCCAGATTTGCCAGTTTCAGGGGCAGTTTGATTTTGACGTTCTCACCTTTTGAACTTTGAATATCAATAATAATTTTTCCTGAAAACGGTGATGATCCCTTGATCTTTTCGGCAAACTTGACAAGGTGATTACTTTGCCTTTCAGTTGAACGGGCTTCATTGATTGCCTTTAACAGCTTTTCCGCGTCTTCGACACTGATTTTGCCGTCAGCCACCATTTTTAAAATCTTTTCCTTATCTGACATCAACTCGCTCCTCTAATTATTTTTTCCCTAATGCTTTTATAAGCTTTTCAGCCTCTTCGGCAGAAATTTTTCCCTGTGAAAGCATCTCCAGAATCATCTTTACATTGTCATCATCATCCGGAACTGTCTCTGCATGCACCTCTACTTCATCATCATCCTTTGACATGGAGAAAAAAGAGGCACAGGTATTCTTCATGGAAGGGAAAAATGATTTGAACGGGTGATTCTTCAGGAACGGCATCCGACGTTTGATTTGCACCGCATCCTCCGGAAAATCTCCAATGACATCCGGATTGCCACTCATGGTACTCACCAGTATCATTGCCTCTCCCTTAAAACTCATAATGTTCAGGTGAATATCACCGGAAAGTGTGTTTACCTCCCCCTCGTTTTCCAATTCAAAATGACCGGCCAACCTGACATCGCCGGTAACGCCTCTTATGGACAAATCTTTGAATACCCCCTCTTCAACAACAATTTTACCGGCCATGGATTTTGTTTTTAAAACTCCCTCAAACCTATCAATTCCGATATTACCGCCAACATTCTGAATGTCGGCTCCATCTGAAATCAAACTTTTAATTCCGATTGTTCCCATAACCGTTTTTATCTTTCCGCAGAAGTTCAATCGATCAGCTGTGATATCTCCTTTTAAAGACGAAATTGTCCCCGATAGCAAAGTCTGAGCCGGAATTTTCAATTTAAGATCACTACTCCATCCTGAATTGAAGAGCGTATCAAACATGGGAGAGTTTCTGGGGGATCGCTCTTTGATATACAATCGATTATTCCTGAAACTGATATTAAAGACCTCATCCACTGTTTTTTTTCTCAAACCGGTGAACTCAATTTCCGCAGTCTCCTCTGCTGTTTCAATAATCTCAATACTCGATTTTGAGAGGGATAGATCCAGTCTTAACTGTTTATCCTGAATGGTGAATTTCATAATGACTTCCTCTGTAAAAAACGTTGAATGCAATTTAATCTGAACAAAAACTATTTCCGCAACTGCTTCAAGGCGTCTTCGACATCAATCTCCCCACTATCCAAACGATCAATCACACTGATATTCTGACTCGTTTTCTCATCCTGAATGCCTAATGCGGTTTTGGTTTTTTTCAACAGATTCTTAATCTTTGGATAGGAACAATTCAGCATCTTTTCGGATTGCTTGATATTGCCCTCCGCATAAATAAAAATCTTGATAAAATCTATAATCTCCCTTTCCAAATCCAGATGACCAACCGGCACGTCAAACTCTCCGGATATTTCTGTTCTACAGGCAGTGCACTTAAAAGCCTTGATAAAAAGCTTATCCGAACAAACGGGACATTGTTTTAATGGTTTTTGCATGTTCACCTCATTTTTAAAAATCATGATTCAACTATATGGGCATAGATAATACTTGTCAAATAAATTTATTAATATAATTAACATTAGTTAAATAAATATTAACTATATTAATATATCAACACGTCAATATAATATTTGCCGATCAATACCAGCGCCTAAAACTTGATAAGGATGTTGAGTAGAGTTGTTATTGGGGTTGGTTGGGCGGGCTAGCTGCGATCAACGCAGCTATGGCCGTTGAGGAGGTATTGTTGACACCACAGAAATGGTAATCCAACACCGGATCAATCTATCTCGAGTAGTAGAGCTTATAAACACTCTCCCGACCCAGGATTTGATCAACCTGATAGCGAATCTGTTTGGGTTCATTTGATTCCAGAAAATTTTCCCAATCATCCCTGGATTCCCATGAGCTTATAATTAGTTGATCTTCAAGATTTTCTCCGCTGATTAATGATTCGCCGGAGATATAGCCTTTTGATTTAAGAGCAAATTTTCGCAACTCTTTTAAAAGGGGGCGCACCACGGTTTCCTGATCATCAGAGATGGTTCTGTATATTAATATCTTTACCGCCATAATGTATCTCCTGAAGTATGTTATAGAATCTAGCCTTATTGGAGAACTCTAGGCATCAGTTGAGAAAATATACAAATGGATAATGACATGAGGGACTGTTTTTCACTGCTATTCAGTCAATAAAATTATAACTCATTTCAGCAATAAAAACTAACTATTATTTTTCTTCTCCATCACTGGTACCGCCTGGATAACTGTCCCTCAATTGCGGTAATCAATTTGTCACGTTCTATTGGTTTACTAACATAGTCATCCATTCCAACCTCAAGGCATTTTTCCCGATCACCTTGCATGGCATTGGCAGTCATAGCTATAATCGGGGTGTGTTTTCCCCGATCCTTTTCTAATTCACGGATAGCTTTTGTTGCCTCAAAACCGTCCATTTCCGGCATTTGACAATCCATTAGCACCAGGTTGTACCGAGATGATTCTTTTATAATATTAAGAGCTTCCAGTCCATTGTTCGCAATGTCACAACTGAAGCCAAGTTTTTTCAGAACCTTAATTGCCACCCTCTGGTTAATGAGGTTGTCTTCTGCCAAAAGGATCCTGATTTTTTGGCGTTCTGCCATATTAAGGGAGATCTGAATTCCGATTTCCCGTTCTTTCTCAGTTCTGCTGTCAATCAGGACTCCCATCGATCGAAGCGCTTTTATATAAAGATCAAGTTGTTTGATTGGTTTTGTCAGATAGTCACAGAATCCCTGTTCAACAATACTCTTTGCTACATTGCGTTTCCCTTTGGGTGTCAAAAAAACGATGGGAATTTCGGCAATGGTTTTTTCGTTTTTTATCCGTTTCACTGTCTCGTCCGGTTTGTTTGAGCCCAGGAGGAGATCAATCAAAATTAGATTCACCTTGTTGCGTTTCTGTTCTAGCAGGGAAATGGCGGTTTCCAGATTATCAGATTGAATCACAGTACAGCCCAGAGCTTCCAGATAATGCATCAGCACTGTTTGAGTGGCTGGACAGTCATCAATGGTTAGGATTGTTTTGTTTTTCAGAATTTCAGCGTTATATTTTACATTCGGCTGCATGGTTGTCGGTTTTTTTAGAAGGACTGTGAACCAGAATGTAGATCCCACGTTTTCCTTACTTTCAAAACCGATCTCTCCGCCCATCGCTTCACAAAGCTGTTTTGAAATTACCAATCCAAGTCCTGTACCTCCAAATTTCCTGGTAGTCGAGACATCCACCTGGGAAAAGCTTTTGAAGAGACGATCCATCCTATCGGTTGGAATACCGATTCCGGTATCTTTCACTTCGAACCTGATTTTAACGCCATCATCCAATTCCTCCAACAATCTGGCATTGATTGAAATCTCCCCTTCGTATGTAAACTTCAGGGCATTATTCAACAGGTTTAATAACACCTGACGAATCCGTCCCGGATCTCCTTGTAATATGGCGGGTATGGACAGCTCCACCAGACAGTTTAATTCCAGCCCCTTCTCTTCAGCCTTTAACGCTAAAAGATCCACAGCTCTTTCAACGGCTTCCCTGATATCAAAATCTATGATCTCCAGTTCCAATTTACCAGCTTCAATTTTGGAATAGTCAAGAATATCATTAATGACCGTTAGCAATGCAGCCGCTGATGATCGAATGGCTTCTGTGAACTCTCTCTGTTCATCATCCAGATCCGTTTCAACCAACAGATCAGACATGCCTATAATTCCATTCATCGGTGTCCTGATCTCATGGCTCATGTTTGCCAGGAACTGGCTCTTGGTGGCGTTAGCCATTTCAGCCTGAAGCATTGACTCTTTTGCAATGGTGGTTTGTTCGATAAGATGGTTGTTTACCTCCTGCAGAGTCTCTTCCATTTTTCGTCTACGGGTGATGTCTCTTACCACTGAAAACAGGGTAGGCTGGTTTTCCAGCTCGACCACACGCGAATTGATTTCAACGGGGATGCTCTCTCCTGACTTAGCTACATATTTACTTTCAATGATAGCCCTCTTTTCCTCCTTGCATTGTAGAAACTGTTGATTAAGATGCTCAGAATGATCCAGCGGACTGATCTTGAACAGGGTCAAACCTTTTAACTCCTGGATTGAATATCCCAGCATCCTGCAGGCTTCTTCGTTGGCGTCCAGGATATTGCCATCGAAATCATGTAGAAACATCGCATCAGCTGCGTTGTCAAACAGCGCCTTAAATTTTTCCTCACTCTTTTCTAAATCCAACCGGGCTGCTTTGGATTGATTCAGGGCTTTTCTAAGTGACTCTTTGCTCAGTTCAAGATTTCTGTTCGTAATTTCGTTCTGTCTTGCTTTTGAAATGGTTTGCCTGAGTTTATCCGTCAATCCCGATGCAAAAAGACGATAGAGGTGATACCCATGGTTCGCCTTCTCGTTAGTAATTATTTGTCTAAGAATATTACTGCTGATACAGCACACTTGACACTCTTTCGTATCAACCGTCACCGTGTTCGAAGCAGGTGCTTCGCCGACTATTGCCATCTCACCAAAAATATCACCCTTCCTCCCCAGTTCAATAATTGCCTCTCCCTTGAAGGACACGATTACCCGCCCCTTCATCAATAAGTAAATCTGGTTCTCTTTGCTGCCCTCAACCACAATTTTATCTCCCGATTGAAAGGTCTTAAACTCAGCAAAGGGCAATAGAAATTCCAGAAAGGATTCGGAAAAGTGTTTTGAGAGGCGGCTGTGCAGGAAGTATTCTATCAGTCTTTTTCGATTCTCAATAATGCCTGTATGTTTGGTTATCATCTTTAGCAAACGAATCTTAAAACAATTAAACAAAGTAGAGATTGGCTCGAATATTAAAGATAAAGCTTAGCATCATACGATTAAAAGTAAAACTGAATAAGAAGTGGGAGGATTCTTGATAACCACCAATCTCTTTTTTGCTGTTATGGTAATAGTCCGTTTATTGGATGAGATAGTGGATCTGTTCAGGTATGAGAAGCTACGGAAGCAGCTTAGTATAAGCCGACGCTGCCAGAACATCGGCTTTTGGAGAGAATAACGGATTTATTATTCTTAAGTTCAGGTATGTGAGACCGCTGAAATTACGTTGTTCATTTTGGTCTTTACCTCCGCGGCCACAGGTAACAAATCATTTCGTCCAACGACGGATAACAATTTTAAGGGATTAACTGCTGATACCTGGTATTCATTTTCTCCCACTTCCCTTACGACTATATTACAGGGGAGTAACAAGCCTAAATCCTCTTCAGCCTGTAAAGCCTGGTGGGCAAAACCCGGATTACATGCACCTAAAATGACTTGGCCGGGAACATCAACCCCGATCTTTTTCTTTAAGGTTTTTTTCACATCAATCTCGGTCAAGACCCCGAATCCTTCCGTTTTTAGTGCCGATATTGTTTTCTCGATCACCTCTTCATAAGTACCCTTGATGAGGGTACTTAATCCATATTCATTGGAAGGCAACCTTTTCTGATCCCCTGTCCCATATGTGTTATCCAGGTATTCAATGATAGCAGCGCTTTCTGCAATTACCTTCCCATTGTCTACTAAGACCGGCACCGATTTCTGCCCACTGACCCTGATTAATTCTGTTCGATCCCCTCCTCTTTCTTCCACCGGAATCAACAAAACAGATAGATTGAGTAGTTCCAGCTTTTTTCGGACAATCTGGCAATAGGGACACGCTTCACGCTGGTAAAGGATGACCGGATTTTTATTTTCCATGATTCATTCCCTTATTAATGATTCTGTTAAGCTGCCGTAGCAACTGCATTCTTGATTTTGGCCGGATCTGCACCGACTATAACTTCCTTTTGTTGACCATTTTCAAAGAGAATCAAGGTGGGAATTCCCCTTACACCGTATTTCATTGCAGACTGTCCGTTTTGATCAACATCCAGCTTGGCAACGACCACTTTGTCCTTATACTCGTCTGCCAACTCATCAAGATATGGCGCAATCATTTTACAGGGACCACACCAATTGGCAAAAAAATCAACTAAAACAGGTTTATCACTCTTTAAGACTTTCTCATCAAAATCACTGTCTGATAAATAGATTACATTTTCACTAGCCATGATCAATCTCCTTAATAGTATATTGCGATTACAGGTTTAATCTGAGTTTAAAATCAAGTAACTCTATTATTGCATTGGCTGTGCCATGACTTTTTAAAATCGTAAGTGCATGTAATTATGAATAATTATCATATTGAGATTCTTAAAGTGAAATCGGCAACCGTTACTGGTTGCGTTATCCGTTACTACAGCAAACAAGTGGCGTTACCGTTCCCTCAAATCGGTTTAGTCACAATCTAATCACAGCATGCTTGACACCGGAAAACCAAATTTGTTGGAATCAGACATTATACCATTGACATTGTACGGTTTTTAAGTATAGACAATACACACTTACGATTTATTCATTGTTGTATTCGATAAGGTGATCCTTTTTAGGCCTAAAAGCTGAACGCGGAGGATGAGTGTTTTTAACCTAATCTTAAAAAGGAGCACATTCCACTGCAATCTCACTTGTAAAGAATCCGTTTAATTGCATATTTCCCTCTGGAGCAAAACTGGAGAAGCTCCCCTTGATATGAAGCATTCAGCTTTGGTTTAATTAACTCTTCTCACAATATAAAAAGTGATACTATTAATGAATACATTTTTTCCCAAAATTTAAATTGGAGGACGTTTTGAAACCAATCAATAAAAAGATTACTTGTTTCATCTTGGTTTTGGCATTTTTATCACTCATTTTCTCATCATGCGAACTGGGACAAACGGAACAGAAGTCAAAAATCTACAAGATTGGGGCAATTTTATCGCTCACAGGCGGCGCATCCTTTTTAGGTGATCCGGAAAAGAAGACTCTTGAGATGTTGGTAGAGAAAGTAAACCTTGAGGGAGGGGTAAACGGTCACCCTCTGAAGCTGATTATTATGGACTCAAACAGTACTTCTCCGGCAACCGTTGCAGCTTTTAATAAACTAGTTTCTGAGGAGAAAGTCCTGGCTATAATAGGACCTTCGACCAGCGGGACAACAATTGAGATCTTACCGTTAACCATGAAGCATGAAATTCCGCTCATCTCCTGTGCTGCCAGTCATAAAATCGTGCAACATACCTACACCAAAACACCATACCCCTGGGTGTTTAAAACCGCACAAAGTGATAGTATGGCGGTCGAAGCCATGTATTCCTTCATGCAGTCCAAGGGAATCAAAAAAATAGCAGTAATGAACATAAATAGTGGATACGGTTATAGCGGTCTAAAAGAAATTGAGCGATTGGCTCCTGTTTATGGAATCGATATCATTGGTAAAGAGGTATATGCTCTCCAGGAAAATGATATGAAACTCCCTTTAACGAGGATCAAAGCGCTGAATCCTCAAGCTATTATCAATTGGTCTATTGGCCCCAGTCAGATTGCGGTCGTTCAAGCCTGGAAAGAGCTAGGCATGGACAAAATAAAGCTATTTCAAAGTCATGGATTTGGCAGTTTGAAAAATGTCCAGTTAGCAGGCGGGAGTGCAGAGGGGGTCTATTTACCACTTGGTGCCGTAAATGTTGCCGATGTTCTGCCAGCCAACCACCCACAGAAGCAAGTGACCACACAATACGCTAAAGAATATAATGAAAAATACCAGGAGCCGGTGAGTTCCTTTGGGGGGCATGCCTGGGATGCTTTTTATCTGTTGGTTAACGCGTTGGAAAAAGCAGGTGCCGACAGAGCCAAAATCCGAGATGAGATCGAGAATACAAAGGGGTTTGTTGGCCAAGGAGGCATATTTAATATGTCAGTGGTTGATCATAACGGATTGGACAAGACAGCATTCAAAATGACTGTCGTTAAAAATAATACCTGGGCACTAGCGGAATAACTCTTATTGCGAACGAGAAGAGTTTTACCTGTTGCTCTAATCACCTTAAATTATCCGCAATAAAGATGTGGAAACAGAAAACGCAACCCAATCCATTTAGGTTGGGTTGCGTTTTTTAGGCGGCTTGGTGTTCTGTTCCCAAAAAGGAGTTAAAGATCTCGGCATCCATTACTTCGATTTCCAACAATCGTTTTGCTATTTTGTGCAGCAGATCCAACTTCTTTTTCAACAGGTCGAGGGTTCGTTCATATCTGTTATTGATTGTTTTTGCAATTTCCTCGTCAATATAATTCTGGGTTGATTCCGAATACTCCTTTCTTTCTGAAGTTTGCATTCCACCCAGATACGAGGTTTGGTTGCTCCCCAAGTAAACATTCTTAAACTTATCACTCATTCCGTATTCGGATATCATCTTGCGGACAATGTCTGTCGCCCGTGATAAATCGTTCGAAGCTCCATTTGAAACCCTGCCAAAAATGATCTGTTCTGCGGCTCGCCCTCCAAGTAATACATCAACTCTTCCCAGGAGTTCCTCCTCATTAATCAAATAGCGATCCTCTGAAGGCATTTGCATGGTATATCCAAGTGCTGCCAGCCCCCTGGGCACGATTGATATTTTCTGCACCGGATCAGCATCAGGCGTAAAGGCTGCCATCAAGGCATGACCGGTTTCGTGATAGGCAACAATCTCTTTTTCCTTCTCATTCATCACCCGGCTTTTTTTCTCCAAACCGGCCACAAGCTTTTCGATAGCCTCGGAGAAGTCAGCTTGCATTACTTTCTTTCGATTGTTACGGACTGCCAGGATTGCAGCTTCATTTACCAGATTTGCCAGGTCAGCACCAGAAAACCCTACTGTAGCTGCTGCAATTTTTCCCAATTCAACCTTCTCATCAACCTGAACATTTTTTGAGTGTATCTCCAGAATAGCTTTTCTTCCTTTCAGATCCGGTCGATCGACAAGTATCTGTCTGTCAAACCGTCCCGGTCTTAAAAGCGCAGGATCAAGGATCTCAGGCCTATTGGTAGCAGCCAGTATAATGACACCGCCTTTGGAATCAAATCCATCCATCTCGACCAAAAGCTGATTAAGGGTTTGTTCACGTTCATCGTTACCGTTAATGGATGCTCCCCTGCTTTTACCGATGGCGTCCAATTCATCGATAAAGATGATACAGGGAGCATTCTTACGGGCTTCTTGAAACAGATCCCGAACTCTTGCGGCTCCAACACCAACAAACAGCTCGACAAAATCTGCTCCGCTCATTTTAAAAAAGGGAACTCCCACTTCACCGGCAACAGCTTTTGCTAGCATTGTTTTGCCGGTACCCGGAGTACCGATTAGAAGTACACCTTTAGGGATCTTTCCTCCTATTTCATCAAACTTGGTAGAATTCTTCAGAAAATCCACTACTTCCACCAACTCCTCTTTCGCTTCATCTGCTCCCGCCACATCTTTAAAGGTTACTCCGGTATCCCCTTCCGAAACCAGTTTTGCCTTGTTTTTACCGAATGACATCACACCACCGGCGCCACCTTTTAATCGAAATGATAAGAACCACCAGAGTCCCATCATCAATCCAAAGGGTAAAATCCAAGTCAAGAACACGTTGCCGAACATTTCACCAAACGAGACAGGTCGGGTGTAGTATTCAACCCTATTGGCATCCAGAAGTCCAATAAAACCGGAATCATTCACCGGAATGGTGCGGTATACTTGTGTCGAATTCCCGAGCTGCTGATTGCCCTGCTGATCTGCCTGTACTAAAGAAGAACCAACATAGTATTTATCTCCCAGCTCTACTCTTTTAATCTCCCCACTGATCACTTTTTGTTTGAATTCGCTGAATTCAATGGTTTGAGGTTTCTCCCCCAAAAAAGTATTGACCATAGATATCAGAAGGAAAAAACCCACAAAGTACCAGAGATTTAACCTGAACCGATTCTGATTGTCGGGTTTTTTAATCCCGGATTTTTGCGGATCTTCCTTTCCCCTACCCTTTACCAGTTGTGAGATTGACTCACGTCTGACATCAGTTTGATCGTTTTGTTGAGAGGGCTTGATTGTTTCTTCCATGCTATCTCCAAATGGTAATAAAATGAGTTAACAAACCAGGGTTTGTGATACGTTGATCTTGATAGTCCTGGAATCTGGCTGCTTGCCTGACAATTATCTCCTGTTTTTAAAACTGACCGTGTCAGACATGAGGTTTTCTTACAAAACAGGTTGGCTTATAAATAAAAACAGGTTTGGTAAGGATGACAAAGTAAGTGTGCGGGGGAAGCAGCCCACAAAAAGCCATCCTTAACAAGCCAAACCTGTCGGGGTAATATTAGCACCTTATAATTTTTTTTCTGCGTTTTTTGGCAGGAAAAAATCTGTTAAGGTGCTTATCCAGTTTATCTGGGTTAGGCTGCCTTTACTTCAATTCGGCGAACCTTTTTTTGTGCACTCTCTGATTTTGGCAAGGTTACCTGGAGCACGCCGTTTTTAAATGAAGCCTTGATCTTATCCACCTCAATCTCATCAGGAATTTGAATCGATCTCTGGAATGAACCAAAACTCCTTTCAACTTTGTAGAACTCTTTTTCCTCTTTCTTCTCTTCACTTTTCTTTTCACCTTTGATAGTAAGAACCCGGTTTTTTAAAACCACCTCAATATCTTTTTCTTCCATTCCGGGGAGTTCTGCAGATACTTCAATGGATTTTTCACCTTCGCTGACATTAATACTGGGTGAAAAAGATGAGAACCTGTCCTTACCGAAAAAGGTAGAAGGGAAGCTACCAAAATCACCAAATACTTCATCAAACATACGATTTACTTCTCTATGGAATGAATCAAATGGGCTTAGTGAATCTCTTTTTTCAATAGCATTGTTTTTTCTATTCCAAAGAACCAGATCTTTAAGTGCCATGGTTACCTCTCTATTTAAATATGGTTTTACTTTTACTTGTCTTTAATTGGATCAGCTTTGCTGCCTGCCACTAAAAAGCAAGCAGCAAAGCATCTATTACAGTTACTAATTTATTTGAATGGTTCTGGGTTGCATCTCCGGCGCCTTGGGCAATACCAGTGACAGCACTCCGTTTTCCATTCTGGCTTCAATCTTTGACTGATCTATTTTATTTGACAGCTCAAACTGTCTTGAATAATTCCCAATATTATACTCGGAATATAGTGGTTTCAGATCGGAGTAAGGTGTTGTCTCAACCAACCCATCAATCTTGATTACATTTTTCTCCAGTTTGACAGTTATATTGTCCTTACCAACACCCGGCATATCCATGAAAACCATTAACTCTTTATCTGTCTCAACAATATCCGTAGCAGGAACATAACGTTTCAAAGGCGTCGTGTGTTCCTTTTTTGCTTCAATCTCTTTTTTCTCTTGGGTTACAAGATCTTTTTTTTCATCGTTCATCTTCATTCTCCCTATTTTTTAAGTTGTTTAATTATTTATAACAGACACAAAAACAATGTCTCTTATGCGACCTTGATCTGCTTAGGCTTATCACTTTCAGCCCTCGGCAGTTTAACCTTTAAAACGCCATTGATATATTCAGCTTTGACGTTGTTGCTATCGACTCTGATAGGAAGCCTGATCGTTCTGTCAAACTTCATATTTTGTCTTTCCACCCTGTGAATACTTGCCTTCTCAGGGTATTCAAGCTTTCTTTCACCATGAATTCGAAAGAGATTCTCCTTCACTTCGATATTGATATCCTCTCTTTTCACGCCAGGAATTTCTGCTGTTAAAACCGTATCGTCTCCATCTTGAAAAAGATCAACAAACGGAAAAGCACCTCTACAGGTTGTCCCCGTTTCAAAATATTCGTTTCTACGGGCAGCTTCTACAGCGTTTTGAACAGCAAAAAGAGCATCTATTGTATTTGAAAATCGACCGAACATAATAACCTCCAAAAAAAAGTTCATCCAAAATAATAAAACAATTTAATTTAAACTTACTTTTTATATTGCATCCGGTGTGCCAACTATTTTTCACCAATTTTTTCAGATTGTTAACCATCAAATGGTTAACACTAGGCCAAAATGGACATGTCCTGTCAATTAACCACCCAATTAATGGACCCATGATGACCGGTTTCGAATCAAAACGACCCATTTGAATAAATTACTGAACAAACCGATGTTTCGAGCGAAATAGATGTTATACGGAAAAAAGGGAGAATTGGAGCACCAAAGAATTGGAGCGGTGAAGGGAATAAGACCTTGTGGAGGCAAACAACACTACAACTGTGGGAAAGGAGCCTGATGGGAAAGTATGAACAAATCTAAGCAATATAGTAGTTGCCCGATTTCAGAGTGTCCATCAATTCCTGAAAAGAATTGAAAAGAGCTACACCAACGGTCATGGGTTTTACAGGCAGTTTTCTCAGGTATTTACCCTTACTGTCTCGGGTGCTTTTCAACCAGACAGACTCAGGATTTCCTTTGAGAGCGGCATCACCCATGAAGAGATTAAATTCTTCTTTATTCCCATTATCTAAATCTAATGTAACGATTAACCTATCTCTGTTTTTGATATTTGTTTCGATTTGCATGGTAATCCTTTTTAATTTGTTCAAATTGAAACATTCTTAAAAAGTCATTCCTGCTCTGATGGGAGCCTTTTTAAGGTTTCTCGCGTCGTTACAGGAATGACTATATTATTATTAGAAAACATTCAAGTTTTATTCCATTTTGATGCATGTAAATCTTTGTTATAATTAAGCTAAAAAATAACTTTTTATGCCCTTTTTAGGGAAACCAGGCAATTTAATCACTATTTGGTAAAAAACACCTCACCATTTAATGAAGTTGTATATTCCAATTACAAGGAATCTTCATCAGGTTATCCATAATAGATAACAGATCACTTTTTTGCAGGGTATGGGCACAGCAGAAACAGATAGGACAGTATCGGATGGAAAACAACCAGTCATCAAGATACTGCTATCTTTTACGTGGCTTATTCAGCATCTGGTTCATTGCATGAGCCGGGATTTCAGCGAACGGCTTTCCGATGATTTTGGCAGGAACTCCGGCAGCAGTACTATGGGGCGGTATATTGGTTAGTACCACACTCCCTGCGGCAATTTTGCTGTACTCACCGATCTCAACATTTCCCAGAATCTTTGCACCTGCTCCAATCAGCACTCCCTTTCTCACTTTGGGGTGACGATCACCAACAATATTACCCGTACCACCAAGAGTCACTTCGTGGAGAATGGAAACATCATCCTCAATCACTGCAGTCTCCCCAATAACAACACTGGTAGCATGATCGATCAAGATCCCTTTCCCGATCTGCGCTGCAGGATGAATATCAACTCCAAACAGTTCCGAGATCCTGTTCTGAAGGTGACTGGCCAGTCCTTTTCTTCCTGATTTCCACAACCAATGAGCCACGCGATAAGACTGTAAGGCATGGAACCCTTTGTAGTGTAAAAACGGTTCGGCGAAGTTGTAGGCTGCAGGATCTCGCTCATGTATTGCTTTTAAATCGGCTCTGAATTCTTCACCTATCTTATTACTCTCACAAAAAGCCTGGTCAATTACTTCCCGCATTAACATGGGCTGCAGACTGGAGCTGGCCAATTTCCCCGCCAAGTGAAAAGCTAACGCTTCTTCCAGTGTTTTGTGGTTTAAAACGATGGCATAGAGATAGCTGGCCAGGATCGGTTCCCGTTTTGCCTCTTCTTCAGCCGCTTTATACAGTTTCAACCACAGTGTATCTTCTACTGGTTCCTGTTTGCAATTTTTCATCAGAGTTCATCCGGTTTAATTTTTATTTTTTGTTATTCTCTTCAATAACAGAATTTACGTTGACTAGCAGGGCGCAATTGTCTATTTAATATCTGACCATATCGAGTTTTTTAAGGGATGGTCAATGCACATTTAAGATATGAGATTCGAGTCCTTGTTGAAAGAATTTATCAGATTCCACCAAAGACAAACCTTTATTAATTGAGAGTATTATGAGTTTATCCGAAGATCAGTTAAAACGCTATAATCGTCACATTTTGCTTAAGGAATTTGGAACCGAAGGACAAACCAAAATTGCTGAAGCGAAAGTGCTGGTAATAGGAAGCGGTGGTCTTGGGTCTCCAACTCTTCTATACCTGGCTGCTGCAGGAATAGGCACCATTGGTATTGCAGATGGTGACCAATTGGATGTCAGCAATCTTCAGCGACAGATCATTCACTCAACACCCGACATCGGCCGCTCAAAGGTTGAGTCAGCCGGAGATAGAATTAATGCTTTAAATCCCCATGTGAACCTTAACCTAATCCCCGGTGAGATAAAAGCACACAATATTCTTTCTGTTATCAAGGACTATGACTTTGTCATTGACGGAACAGATAACTTTTCCTCCAAGTTCTTGATAAATGACGCGTGTGTGTTATCAGGAAAGCCCTTTGTTCATTCAGGTGTTTTGCGATTTCACGGCCAGATCATCACGGTTGTTCCACCCTCTTCTGCCTGTTATCGATGCATTTTCATCGAAGCACCGACGGAAGGGACAGTGCCTTCGTGCAGTCGAGTCGGAGTTTTAGGAACAGTGCCAGGAATACTGGGAACAATGCAGGCAACAGAATGTATAAAATATATTATTGGAAAAGGAGATTTATTAACCAATCGGCTCCTGGTTTTTGATGCGTTCACCATGACTTTTAACGAGGTCAAAATCAATAAAAACCCCAATTGCCCGGTGTGTGGAAAAAATCCTTCCATTACAAAGCCTGAAGATTGAAAATCCGCGCCCTGGATTATCTATTTTCCGCAAACTTTACAGGTTACCAGTGGATCATTCGATTCGGTCAAATCAAGATCAATAATCTCACCGGGAACAACCATCTTCTCAAGAAACTCAAATACTAATCGAAGAATATTAATCTGGCGAAACGCCTGACCTGGGAATGAGAAGGGATGCCCAAGGGGAAAACCGGTATAGATCGAACGGGGTGGTTTTATTCTTTTAGAGATCTCTTTTGACAACGTAATCGATATGGTAACAATTCCAGCCTCTTCTATTTTCCGCTGTATCAATCCAACGGATTGATTACATAGCCCTCAGGCAGGGGATAGGACAACTATATCGACCTGTTCCTCTTTCAGACGCTTAATCAGGAGGGGGATGGAATGGTTTCGCAAAACATCCAGCTGATCCCCTAAAATATGCCCCATGAATGAAAAGTGGTATTGACTCAGCTCTCCAATTTCCCGGTTTCCCTGTAAATGCTGAACCCGCTCCAACGGAAAAATGATATTAATATCCTTGTCAGCATTCCTATGGTCATAATAATTGTGGGTAATCTTCAGTTCATTTATGGGAGTGTCGAAAGGAATTTCCCTGAAACCGGCATCTCCATTGGGATCAACCATGTCGAACGGTTCCTGTTTCTTCAGATGCACTCCTCCTGTTGTTACCAGTGCCAGTTTGGACTCGGCAACCGGCTTTTCCAGATTAACCCAGGGGACATCATTAAAAGCCAACGTTTCACTTTTCTTTTCCCAGGCTGTAAAAAGGGCAGGGTGACGGAGCAGGATTTTGGCAATCAGCTTATCCTTAGCCTGTCTGATCTTTGTTATCATCATAGTCTGCTGTTTGAGGATTCACATTAATCCCAAATGTTTGCTCAAGGGCATTTCAGTTCAAAGTATCCGTGTTTTTAAATGGTAGGGTGTACATACATTGACTGCCGTTGAGTAATTCCTGGCGGGGATTTGACCCCGCACGATCATAATGTTGCCTGCAGTTAAATGTATTAGAAATCGCTGAATATCATAATTGAATATAAAATACTGTGCATTTTTATGAAATCAAACTTACAATAGAATCGTTCTATTAGCAAAGCACAAAGGGCAGATTAAAAGAAAACTCAACAGAGAGTGTCAAGGAAACAGATGGGAGAAAAGATTTTTTCAGAGGATGAATATAATCAAGCATACAGGTACAGTATATCTCTGTGTGGTGACCAGGATGAGGCTTTTGACCTGTTGCAGACTTCCTTTGAAAAACTATTAAAAAAGGGTGTAAAAGAGTTGGATAATCCCAAGCAGTATCTATATCGGATTATCCGAAACCAGTTTATTGATAATTATCGTAAAAATAAAAACTGGAAGTTCAACGAATTCAACGAAGAGTCCAATATTATTCACTTAAATTCAGATCGTTTCGATGATGTTCTGGCAACCGAAGATGAGGTCGCGCAGTTGATGAAGTCGATTTCACCTTCGGAAAGAGAGCTACTCTACCTTTCAGCAGTAGAAGGGTACAGTATCACTGAAATGTCTGAGTTGAGCGGTACACCAAGAGGGACTCTACTATCAAAGCTGCATCGTTTGAAAATGCGAATCAAGAAACAGTTTCCAAACAATTCAGCGGAGCAAGCAGGATGACAACAAATCTGGAAGAATCCACTGATAAGTATTTCAAATCGTTCAATCTGACGACCAGTCAAATGAGCGAATTGAAAGCCTTGGAAGAAAGTTATACAATGACCAAACCCTTCTTTAACAACAAAATAAGATGGGTTTGGTCATTATCAGCAATCGTTGCGGGTCTTTTTATCGTATTTGTCACTTTGCAGGAGAAAGAAGAGATAAGCCCGGACGTCATTGCCAATGAGATTGCCTATAATCATAATAAGACTCTTTCCGTGGAGTTTAAAGGCAATTCAATTAACGAAATTAAACCCCATTTTTCCAAACTGGATTTTAATCTGGTACCGTCCGATAGAAACAGGATATCCAATTTTCATATTGTCGGTGGACGGTACATCTCTATTAACAAAAGACTGGCAGCACAATTACAGCTCAAAAAACAAGATAACAAGGATATCGCAACCTGGTACCAACTGCCGCTCCCTGTAAACCACAGATTATTGGCAGTAGATCCTTTTAAAAAGGATCTTGAAGTATACAGTAATGGTGTTAAGGTTATTATTTGGGAAGAGAAAGGTGTGCTGCACGGATTGGCTAGAAAACAGTGATGCCCCCCAACCCCTGCCGGAAAAGTATCAGCGGTCTTTTTCCTCCTTTTGCCCGTTGATCGGGGTGTTATAAGACACTCCAATCCAGACATGATTCCATATCATGGTTATTCGGCAGGGGTTACAACCCTTAGTCAGTCATACTTTTTTTATGATTGAGAAACAGGGAGTGAGAATCCTGAGGTCTCAATTCCTACATCACCAGATAACCTTCGGCCAATTGCTGGTAATCCTTCAGTTGCTGTTTCTTCCATCGTTTCCCAACGTCCAGTTCCTTCGCCATAATATCAGCCACAGCTGGAGCCATTTCCATACTGGCTTTGGCATCAAGCAGTAAAGCCCTTGTTCGACGAGACAGAAAGTCCTCGAGGGTTCTTGCCATTTCATATCTTGCAGCCCAAACCACTTCCCCGGCTAACGTTGGAAATTTGGGGGAAAGCCGTTGAGCGTAGTCTTTTTTCTCTCTTATTAAATCCTGTATTTTGGGAGCATCGGATCCATACAGAGCCAGATCTCCAAATTTTTCCGGATTTTTGTGGTAACCATGAATATGCAGGGTTTTTGTAATACATTCTTTCTCATCCAGGCGTGCGATCATCGCTGCCTGTTTGACTGTATCCTCGGCCATTCTCCGGTAGGTTGTCCATTTACCCCCCGCAATCGTCACCAGACCTGAACGGGAAATGGTAAGTGAATGATCTCTTGACAAAGCAGCCGTATTCGCTTCCTCCTTTGCCTGGATTAAAGGTCTAAGACCAGCAAAGGCACTTAAGACATCTTTCCGCATCGGGTCTTTTGTTAAATATCGGGCAGCGTGGTTCAACAAAAACTGTAATTCCTCTTCAATAGGTCGGGGCTCCAATACCGCTGTTTTTACAGCTGTATCAGTCGTACCGACAATAACCTTGTTGTGCCATGGGATGGCAAACAAAACTCTGCCATCATCTGTATGCGGTACCATAATGGCGCTGTCACCAGGAAGAAAGGACCTTTCAAGAACAATATGAACTCCCTGGCTGGGGCTGATCAAATTTGGCGTTTGAGCATCATCCATTCGGCGAATGGAATCGCTGAAGACGCCAGTAGCATTAATTACGACCTTGGCATCAATTTCATATTCTGTTCCGGATTCCTTATCAACAGCGATCACACCGCAAACCTGGTCGTTTCTTTTACACAAACGGGTTACCTCAAAATAGTTCAACAGTGTCGCCCCTTGGTCAACAGCTGTTTGAGCCATATTGACCACCAGGCGCGAGTCATCAAACTGCCCATCGTGATAAATCACTCCACCCTTGAGTCCTTCTCTTTCAACCGTAGGAATATGATCGATTGTTTTCTTTTTGGAAAGATTCTTTGAAGTTCCGAATCCTCTTTTTCCTGCCAGCATATCGTATACTTTCAGTCCGATACCGTAAAACGGCCCTTCCCACCAGTCATAGTTTGGAACAATAAACAAGAGATTGTGTACCAGATGCGGTGCATTCTGTAACAGCAATCCCCGCTCTTCAAGGGCTTCCAGTACCAGTGAAATATTTCCCTGCTGAAGATAACGAACCCCTCCATGAATCAACTTAGTGCTCCGACTCGATGTCCCCTTGGCAAAGTCACTTTGCTCCAGCAGTAAAACCTGGTAGCCACGCGAGGCAGCGTCAATTGCGACACCGACCCCAGTCGCACCACCACCGATGACAATCATATCCCATTGCCCGGAGTTGTCTTCCAGGCGTGATAGCATTTCATTACGTTTCATAACTCTTTTTCCTCTATTGGAGTTGTTCCGGACTATTGGTAAATCACTCAACAACAATCACAGCCACAGGAAGCGTTCTCTTTTCCCTTTATCCAGGAACTCAAAATGTAACTTGCGCATCCCACACCGGGCGTAACCTGAATAGCGTTGTCTTTACAATTCAGCACACAAGCTCCGCATTCCATGCATCCATTTAAGTCAATAATTGTTGCTTTTTTTTCTGTCATACCAAGCACCCCATGTGGGCAAACTTCCAGGCAGATCTTACATCCGGTGCACTTTTTTATGTCCAGAGTAAGGGTTGATACATTTTTTAAATAAAAAAAAGACTTCATACGATTCATTAAATTGAAATAGTTGACAGTTCTCAGCAAACAACCTGGCAAGTAAATTATTAATATTATAGAAAAGGTGAGATCATCCACAAAGCCAATGCTGTTAATACTCCAAATACCTGCACGGGAATTCCGATTCTCATCTCTTTTTCTACGCCGGAAGGCGAAGTATAAGGTGTTGAACCGGTGAAATTCATGGCGAGAAAAGAACTTAACATGACACTGAATAGAAGCAAGGCAACTGTTTCATAAAGAGATAAATGAACAAAAACTGTATTAACAGATAACACTCCTGTAATACTTCCTATCCCGATCCCTTTTAAGAAAAACGCCCGAAAAGGGATCCAGGGAAGAACCAACGGTGTGAGCACCGTACCTGACAGAATTCCGATCAAGCCTGCCATCAAAACATTAGTTCCCCTGGCAAATAAGGCATCTATCGAGAACAGATCCGGTCCGATACCCGACAGAAGGCCCAAAAAAACCAGAAGAAGACCTGCCGGTTTTAGCAGGTTCTTAATCTCAACGGGAATCAGCACCATTCGATCAATAAAAGTAAACCTGATTCGCCTCATATCCGGTCCGGTTTTTCCGTGGGATGCAAGATAAGGTTTTATATCTGATGCGCGAATCGGCCCCCAACATACCTTAAATCCGCTCTCCTCTTTCACCAAATGTCCCGATACTCCTGTGGCAGATAATTGAGGCAAAATAAGCTTACGGTGACTCACAATTTTGGCCAGTTCGACCGCTTTGATTTGATGTAACAATTCATTTGTAGCAAAGGTTCCTTTTCCGGCCGCACACCATACATTCACACCTTTGGTGTCTAAAACCAGAATCCAGGCATCAACGTCACTTAATTCCTTGCGCAGCGCATCAAAACTTAACTTGTAATTTGCCGTTACCAGAACAGGAGATTTATCATCAGGAGATCCTACACAATACAGCCCGGGATCAATGGCATAGCAGTCTCGATTGATCCCCAATCTTGTCAGAATGCTCCCCCAAACGTCTTGATAGGATAATACGGTGTCCACCTTAGTTACCTCACCAACTGCAGTGTGGTGCTTCCCCAGGATTTTTTTTACATCCAACGCGGTCTCAGAATGCAATTGATTGTCTAAAGCCGCACCACAACATTTATTTGACGGGCTTACGTCTGTTCCATTTTGTTGAGAACATTCGCATTCCAACTTTTCTGTTTTCTTTTCGGATTTAGACTGGCAACAGTCAGTATTCTTGGTTAGTTTTTCCATCGGTGATCCTTAATTAAATGTTCCCAGTTCCTATAAATTATATCTTTTAAAGATCCCTGACAAATACTCAAATCATTTAAGGTGTCATTGGACGAAAATCCCGGATATATCTGAAGTCGTTTGATCATCGAAAAAAAATCATTCCAGGGATGGGAAAATTGTATTCCGATGAAAAGTTTGCCTATCAGCTAATATAAGGTGGGAAACAGGAGTATATCTTGAGAGCAGGAACAAAGAGATTGAACGACTGGAAAATCTTGATATTTAAATGTTCCGTTGAATGGTCTTCACGCGTTCACTTGCGAGCCCTGATATTTAATCAATTGATTCCCTGATGTAAAACTGGCGTTTCATTTTAGCGATTTTAGAAGAGTTTTGCATTAAAAACAAATTTAATTCTTTTATAATATCAGGGTGTGTGACGGTTGACAGATGAAAAGAGGCGATCAGGTGAGGTAAATTAGGGTCCATTAACAAAGCACCCTGCTTGTCAAGTAGACGGAGATGGTAATTGGCCACGGACAGTTCCACATCGGCTCCATCTATTCGTCCCATTAAAGCTTGGAGCAACAATCGGCCGACATCGGTATCTTCATGGATAATTATTTTCTTTGATTCGATCAAATCAGCCCAGTGAAAGGGGGTAAATCCCAGTACTGTTCCCAGTGTTTTAAACGAATCAATGCCTCGCCCTACATTTTCCGGCAGTACCATTGTGCCGGCTACAATGTTGACGACCGGTTTGCTGTAGATTACTTTGACATTTTTCTTTATCTCCTTTTGCCACAGTGGGTGATCCGGATATTTAAAATCAAGTTCTAATGAAACGAATTCGGAAAATAATCGTTTGACCGGTAATGGTCTATATTTAAAGTGATAATTTTTGGATTGAGCAAATAGATCCAAAATCCTTTTGGCCACTCCCTTATTCTCTTTGGTAAAATCGTAGTGTGGATAATACTCAATATTTTCTACTCCAACAATGAACTCTCTATTCTCTGCACTGGCAAACGTTGCCATCATATAAAATGAAATAATGAAAAATCCTATAATAAACTTAAAATTGACATTATCAGCTGAAATACATGGTCTTTTCATAAGTGACTCCCGTGATCCCTCAATGGTTAAATAGGCGTAAAATCCTTTTTCTCTGTGGTGTTTATGAGATTATCATTTTTAAATAAAGATCTCAAAGTTTAATTCACACTTATTGTCGATTCAGATTGAACTTCAAAACCTCTCCTTCCACTTTTACTGAATAATAGCTAATCATTACAGTTCCGCTTCAACAATCGAGACTGAACAAATCAGGCGGATTGACCGAACCTGACCCTATCGTTATTATTGATATATCAACCGTATTAAATACTAACTTTCCTATTTTAAAGGAATCGCCCAATCCAGGATAAAAGGCATGGAAAAACTTCGACTGGCATTAGCCCAGATCAATACAACAGTAGGTGATTTTGCAGGTAATTTTGAGAAAATCAAATCCGGAATCAAACAAGCCGGCAAGGTGGAAGCGGATATTGTTCTTTTTCCTGAATTGTCCATTTGCGGCTACCCGCCTGAAGATCTTTTGTTGAAACCCGATTTTATAAATGCCAATCAAACCTATCTTGAGAAGTTGATCCCACTCTGTAAAAATCTAACAGCTGTTATCGGATTTGTTGAAACAACAGACGATATCTATAATTCAGCAGCAGTAATTCAAAACGAAAAGCTGTGCGGAACCTACAAAAAGTATCTCCTGCCTAATTACGGCGTATTTGACGAGGAACGTTACTTTAAAAGAGGGATAAATCAAGCCATTTACAGTCTTAATGAAATCCCATTCGGAATAAGCATTTGTGAAGATATCTGGTATCCGGCTGGTCCGCCTGAGAATCAAGCTTTCAATGGAGCCCGGATATTGCTCAATATATCAGCTTCTCCCTTCCACGAAGGCAAAATCCTGGAACGTGAAAGAATGATGACGACCAGGGCTGCGGACAATGTTGCGGTGGTCGCATACTGCAATCTTGTCGGCGGTCAGGATGAACTGGTATTTGACGGTTCCAGTGTAATCATTAACGAAAGAGGAGATATTATCGCCCGTGCGAAATCGTTTGATGAGGATTTCCTTGTTGCTGATGTTGATCTGGCCGGTATTTTCAGGCAACGCTTGCGTGACCCCAGGCGCAGGAAAAGTCGTTTTGAATCAAACTCAGCTTTGGCAATCGATACCATTCCCCTGCAGAAAATAAAAACAGATATTAAGAAAATCCATCCGCAAACCATAATCCATCCTCATCGAACGGATATCGAGGATATTTACAGCGCTTTGGTACTCGGTACCAGGGATTATGTAAGGAAGAACGGTTTCAGTAAAGTGACCCTCGGTTTATCCGGAGGTATTGATTCAGCTTTAACGGCAACCATAGCTGTCGATGCACTGGGCAACGATAACGTAATTGGCGTTTCCATGCCTTCCCGGTACTCTTCGGATCATAGTAAAAGCGATGCTCAACAGCTGGCAGAAAATCTTTTAATCCGCTATGAAGTTATTCCCATTGAAACTGTTTTTCAATCCTATCTGGATACGTTTCAAAATCTGTTTTCCGATACCAAACCGAATGAAGCCGAAGAAAACCTGCAAAGCAGAACCAGGGGCAATATTTTGATGGCACTCAGCAATAAATTCGGATGGATGGTATTAACCACTGGAAATAAGAGTGAGATGTCCGTTGGATATGCAACACTGTATGGTGACATGGCCGGAGGGTTTGCGGTTATCAAAGATGTTCCCAAGCTCCTGGTTTATGAACTCTGTTCTTATCGTAATCAATCAGGCGAAATCATCCCCAACAATGTCCTGGTAAAACCTCCGTCAGCCGAACTAAGAGAGAACCAGCTGGATACCGATTCTCTTCCCGATTATGAAATACTTGATGCAATATTAAAAGCGTATGTGGAAGAGGATCGTCGCTTTGACGAAATTGTTGACCAGGGATTTGATGAAGCCATGGTGAGAAGAATCATCAAACTGGTCAATCAAAATGAATATAAAAGACGACAATCTCCTCCTGGCGTCAAAATCACCAGTAAAGCATTTGGAAAAGACAGGAGACTGCCCATTACCAATCGCTATTCCATTATCTGATTCGATTTATCTACCTGGCAGCAATCCCTGGAATTTAGCGGATTTTCAGGTGTTGCTTCCCGAAACTGCGGACATAAAATCCTACCAAACAAAATATAGTCCCCCTTATCTCACCCTTCCCCCTGATTAGACCTAGCCCAGATAAACCGGATAAGAACCTCATAAGTTATTTTCTGCCAAAAAAACGTAGAAAATAACTTATAAGGTTCTAAATACAAAATCTGTTGAGACAAATCAAAAAAGAAATACCAGAAGAATTTTCCCGATTGTTATATGTCAATGGCACAAGAAAAATCAAATTAGTATTGGTGAATTTACTTGAAGAGCAAACGCTCTCTATATAATATTATGTGGAATCGTTTATAGGCAGGTGTTAAAGAGAGCCGTCAATTGAAATTGTCAAAAGACTTTAATAGCAGCAGATTAGATCTGGAAAGCTTATTTCTTCTGCTCTTTTTATTGACAGGTCTCAGGGGTCGCAAAATCATTGTTCCTCTTAGATTAAACAGTGAATTTGGTACCGGAAACCTTAAACGCTTACTATTAACGACGATTTATATACCAGAGGTACGTATCGAGTAGATACGAGTGATCATGCCAATGTATTCTACTCGTTGTAAATCAGGTCGAAAAGGGCGAATTCATAAAGCTTGGACACCCAATGGTGTATGAGTGAAGCCGATGTCAGAGAATATGATGAGGTTTTCAATATGAAATGGGCAAGGGGCATAACAGGCATATGCTCTGTCGTTTCCTTTTTTCGTATGATTTTTGGGTCATGCGAGATTGTTTAAAAATACACACTGCATTCTAAACGGAAACTAGGAGGCAGTTCGGGCGAACTATTTATGTTTTAATACCACGGAGAAAATGATGAGGAAAGATTTGAAGTGGCTTACCATATCAACGATTGGCATATTTTTGGTGATGTTCCTGGCATCCACCGGATTTGCCGATACGTCTATTTCTGAAGCAATGCCAGGTGATCATGCATGGTGGTACTGGCCAATAGTGTTGTTTTTTGTAACATTTGTTATGGGTATATTTGCTGTACTGGGAGGCGTCGGTGGCGGTGTTCTTTACGTTCCCATTATCAGCGGATTTTTCCCATTTCACCTTGACTTTGTCAGGGGAGCAGGTCTTTTGGTAGCCCTGTCAGGTGCTTTAGCAGCCGGACCAGGGTTGTTAAAATCCAACCTGGCAAGTCTGAGACTGGCCATCCCTGTTGCATTGATCGCTTCAAGTTGTGCTATCGTGGGAGCCATGATAGGCCTTGCTTTGCCGACAAATATCGTTCAAATTGCTTTGGGGGCAACAATACTGGGGATTTGCGCGTTAATGCTGACAGCTAAAAAATCGGAAATCCCGGATGTTCCCAAGGCGGATAACCTTTCAACTGCTTTGAGAATTTATGGTGTCTATCGAGAAGACAGCACCGGTGAAACAATTAACTGGAAAATCCATCGTACTCCAGTAGGATTGTTTTTGTTTATCGGTATCGGTCTCATGGCCGGAATGTTCGGGTTGGGAGCCGGTTGGGCCAATGTTCCGGTATTAAACCTGGTAATGGGTGCTCCTCTAAAAATCAGTGTGGCAACCAGTAAATTCCTCCTTTCGATTACTGATACCTCTGCAGCCTGGGTTTATCTGAATCAGGGATGCGTAATCCCCTTGATGGTTATCCCCTCTCTGGTTGGAATTATGCTCGGTTCCTTCATAGGCGTCAGGGTATTGAAAGTTGCAAAACCGACATTCATCAGATGGATGGTGATTGCTATTCTGGTTCTAGCAGGTCTGAAAGCCCTATCTAAAGGATTAGGTTTCTAAAATAAAAAAATGTTTGATTCAATACAGATCGAAACCTTGGTTTTATCAGGAGGAAGATAGATGAGTGAAAATAACAATATCACGTTGGAAGCGACCCCGGAACAGGTAATATATGCAAGCCTGCTGGGTAAGGGTATGCTGATCGGGTTGGCCATGCTGTTTGCCACCTTCGCAATTTATGTTTTCGGTATTATGGACCCCTACATACCGGTGGAGGAGTTATCCAATTATTGGGGAATGGGCGTTCAGGAGTATCTTCAGACAACCAATATTCCTGCAGGTTGGGGATGGGTAAATATGCTTCAATATGGCGATTTCCTCAATTTTCTAGGTGTCGCTGTTTTGTCGGGAATCACAATTCTGTGCTACCTGGCAATCATCCCAACTTTGTTGAAAAACAACGATAAAGTATACGCGTTAATTGCGATTCTGGAAGTTATTGTTCTATCATTGGCTGCCAGTGGAATTCTCTCTGTGGGAGGTCACTAACACAAAAAAATCCGGGTAGTTGATACCCGGATTTCTCACCATTGGATTTCTTCTGTTAATTGGTGCCTAAATTGTCACTGTTAATTTTGCTGCCCATAGCCACAGAAACCACGACCTTTACCATAACCCCTACCTTGACCCCTCATTCCTGATCTGGGGCCGAAAGGACCGTCTTCCATCCGCTTGAGCATAACATCAGCCTGATCCTGCGTTATTTTCCCATCTGCGACAGCCTGTTTAACAACGTTGCTTGTCTTGTCATGCATTTTTGACTGAAAGTCGGAATAGTCCACTTTATAGTCATCAAGAACTGCCCACATGGGTTTATATTGGATCTTTGCCCTGATATCCTCTTTGGATTGCCCCGCCAATTCCGCCAAGACTTCAATACGGGCTTCAAACATTTCAGATCTGAGTACTCTTCCCGGTCCGGGATTGAACTGTTGCTGTTGTGCATAACGTGGTGTTCTATTAGCATTTCCACCGCCCCAACCTTGAGCGAACACTGCACTGACTGAGATCAAACTAATACTGATCAAGGCTGCCGTTACTATTTTTTTAAACCGTTTCATAGTATCCTCCAAATATCCTGTTTTTACTTATCCTGCTTGAACCGATTACAGATTCATGAATTGAACTTGATATTCTCTATCGCATGCAATGTGCCAAAACATGTTTTAGAAAAACAGAACTCAACGTAAATTAATGTTTTTATTTGCATATTTTTTTATTTCAAGGATTCCAGGCATCCAAAAATAAGAAAATTCTTGATCCGCAGATTTAAAAAATGGATACTTAGTATCCACGGGAGGCGGATAATAAAGTGCCAGTGGATACAAATTAGCCATTTCAAATGGAATATAATCCCTTTACCGAATTCTTTGCAACCCGGACAAACGCTGAAATCACTCCTATCTCCGGGGACTACGAATCGATAGCTGAGTCTTAATACAAGTCAGAAACATGGGTACAAGGTTTGCAGATAATAAAAGGGATGGCAGTGAAACCTGCCGCTGATCCAATCCGGATCAACCAAAAAGATATGTGAGTAAACCATTTTTATTCAAAAAAAACCTAAATGAACACATCAATTTCCAGGCGGTTATCCATTCCTCCTTACATCATAATCGGGGCTCTTCTTATTCTTCTGCCCATCTTTATATTTGTGACCCTGCAGAATATTAAAAGACAGCAAGCCAATACAACCTTTTTGCTCCTGGAAAAAGGAGCCGCCCTTATCAGGTCATTTGAAGCAGGAACACGGGCGGGGATGAGGGGACGTCTCTGGGGAAATCGCAAACTTCAGCAATTGTTGGAAGAAACCGCCCAACAACCGGATATCGCTTACCTGATTGTGGCAGATGATGAGGGAACTATTCTGGCACATAGTGATATTACTCAATTGGGGAAAAAACATGGTGCCGGATTGGATATGAAAAAAGTTGCCATTTCTCCCGATTTGCTCTGGAGAGTGGTGAATCTTGGTGACAATAAACGGATCTTTGAGGTTTTCAGACAGTTTATTCCAACGGGAGTTCCCGGGAATCCTGCGATGCAAGGTAGAATGTTGCGTCAGCAGGGAAGGGCTGTCCATAATGGCCCCAGGAATATAGGGGAGGGAGCTCAGGTCATTTTTATAGCTCTGGATATGAGTTCTCTGGATGAAGCAACAAACGCAACGATCAACAACTCAATCCTTACGGGGATACTCCTTTTTCTGGCTGGTTCAGCAGGTATTGTCTTGTTATTTCTTTACCAGAATTATCGCAGCACCCGAACCTCGCTTTCCAGAATCAAAGCTTTTTCCGACAACCTGGTTAATAATATGCCCATTGGCTTATTGGCCCTGGATACGGATAAAAACATCACAGCTGCAAATATTGGAGCTGAAGAGATATTGGGTCTTTCACAAAAGGAGATGATGGGAAAACCTGTTTCGGGGGTACTGCCCGGAAATCTTTTAGGATTATTGAACAGAATTGAATTGGCTGGAAAAGTGATAGGAGAAGAATTACCCTGTACAATCAAGCCGGGTAGAATTACTCCCCTGGAGATCAGTCTTTCAATAATCAAAGATGAACAGGAGAGATCTATCGGGTATGCCTTTCTATTCAAGGACCTCTCAGAAATACATGAACTGAGAAAAGAAGTGGCTCGAAGCCAAAGATTGGCGTCTATTGGGAGGCTGGCTGCCGGCGTTGCTCATGAGATCCGCAATCCGCTCAGCTCCATCAAAGGTTTTGCCACCTACTTCAGAGAACGATACAAAACGGTTCAAAAGGATCAACAGATAGCCAATATAATGATCAGCGAAGTGGAAAGGCTGGACAGGGTGGTAGGACAATTACTGGAGTTGGCAAGACCGGTCAAAATAGTGGTACAGGAAACCAATCTTGCGGACTTTCTTCAAAACTCCGCCCGTTTGATAGAGCAGAAAATTGCAGAAAAAAATATCTCCGTACAGTTCCATCTTCCAGATGAACCCTGCAATTTCGGAATCGATCGAGACAAACTGAATCAGGTTTTATTAAACCTCTACCTGAATGCAATCGATGCCATGGAACCGGAAGGTACACTTGAGCTGGGATTAAACTGTCATCCGACTGAAAGAAAAGCAACCATAACAGTTGCCGATTCCGGGCACGGAATTCCGGAACATCATCTCACGAAGATTTTCGATCCCTATTTTACCACTAAATCCACGGGAACCGGCCTCGGACTGGCCATTGTTCATAACATTCTGGAAGCCCACCAGGGAACAATCAGAGCAGAAAACAGATCTCAGAACGGGGTTGTTTTTACCATAACCATTCCCGACTTAACAAAGGAAACAACAGATGCAACCTAACATATCCATATTAGTCGTTGACGATGATCCCGGGCACCGAACCATGCTGGTTACCCTCCTGGAGGATTGGGGGTATGAAATATTTGAGGCGGATGATGGCTCCACTGCCATAGAAAAGGTAAAAGCCAGGGCTTACGATTTGATACTGATGGACAACCGGATGTTAAAACTGACAGGTCTTGAAGCCCTGGAAGAGATAAAAAAAATCAATGCAGCCATCCCTGTTATCATCATGACAGCTTACTCCTCCATTGAAATTGCCGTGGAAGCGATTAAAAAAGGAGCATACGATTATCTGACCAAACCCTTGGATTTTGATAAACTTAAGCTGATAATGCAACGGGCGGTTGAACATGTGCAGCTGAAAGAGGAAAATCGTTTGCTCAAGGAAAATCTGGGAAGACAGTTTGATGATCGCAATATCATCGGCAACAGTCCGATCATGAGAAATCTACTGGAGACGGTAGCTCAAGTTGCCCCCTCTGAAGCAACTGTCTTGATCAACGGAGATTCCGGCACCGGAAAAGAGCAGATAGCAGGAGCTATTCATTACAACAGCCCAAGAAGGGACAAAGCTTTTATCAAAGTGAATTGTGCTGCCATCGCGGAAACGCTTTTGGATTCCGAACTATTTGGTCATGAAAAGGGGGCTTTTACCAGTGCTGATCGTCGTAAAGATGGAAAATTCATTCAGGCAAGTGGCGGCAGTCTGTTTCTGGACGAAATCGGGGAGATGCCCTTATCCATGCAGGCGAAGCTGCTCAGAGTTTTACAGGAAAAAGAACTCACACGGGTGGGCGGAGAACAGGTGATCAAGGTGGATGTCAGGGTAATAACGGCAACCAATCGAAACCTGTCCGCCATGGTGCAGGCAGGTGAATTCAGGGAAGATCTGTTTTACCGTCTGAATGTTGTCATGCTGAATGTCCCCCTGCTGAAAGAAAGAAGAGAGGATATTCCCCTGCTGGCTCAACATTTCCTTAAAATCTTCTCGGAGAAGAACCGAAAGCCGGTGAAGGGCTTCACACCCGGCGCTATGGAATACCTGATGAGCCACAACTGGCCTGGTAATGTCAGGGAGTTGATGAACACCATCGAAAGAGGAATCGTTCTTTGCCGCAATGAATTATTGGATGAAAGTGATTTTACCCTCCCGGGAAAAAACATGGATTTTGATTCCACTCCGATTCATCCGCATGGGAGCCAAGATGGAGCAATTATTCCATTGGAAGAGGTGGAGAAATCAGCGATTCTGATTGCGTTGGATGCCAACGAAGGAAATAAAAGTGAAACTGCAAGGAAACTGGGAATTACAAGGAGAACACTTCATCAGAAACTGAAAAAATACGGCGTCATGCCTTGAGATTGCCGTGTTGACTGCAAATTGATGTCGGCAAAGAAGAAAACAAATGAAACGCTTGCCGACCGGTTGTAGAACAGATAACACTAAACCATTATGGTTAAAAACAATCTTCACTTTTTTTGCTAATTTTTCTTTATTGAAGTGTGATATGACGGATGAGACAAAAATTCTGGTAATTCGCCATGGAGAGACACAATGGAATATTGAAGGCCGATGGCAAGGTCACTTGGACAGCCCTTTGACAGAAAACGGGAATCGACAAGCCCAGGCTGTTGCAAACAGCCTGGTTGAACTTAAGTTTGAAACCTTATACAGCAGCGATCTGGGCAGGGCTCTCGAAACTGCGGTATATATCTCCAAAGCAACAGGCAAAACAATAATCGAGGACAAAAGAATACGTGAAAGAGGTCTGGGAATTTTCGAAGGACTCACCACCACAGAAATGAAAAAAAAGTACCCACAGGAGTTCGAGGCTTTCATGAATTTTGAAAAAACTGATCCTGATTTTGCTGTGGAAGGCGCTGAGAGTATTCGACAACGTTTTGATCGCAATGTGTCTTTTTTCAATGATATTGCAGGGCAGCATCCGGGGAAAACAGTTGTGGTGGTTTGCCACGGGGGAGTTGTCGACAGCCTGTTCAGATACGTGATTGGCATTCCCCTTATTATCCCCAGAAATTACAAAATCTGGAATTCGGGTAAAAGCCTGTTTTCCTGTTTCAATGGGAAGTGGCAGCTTCAAACATTCGGAGATATCAGCCACCTCAGCCATTTAAAAACACTTGATGATGTTTAAGGTGTAATGGTGGGATAACCTTCCAAAAACCTATTATTTGGATGAGGCAGCAGAAGGAGAGGGTTGAGATGAGCAACAGTCATCTCGATCTCACGCGGTTTATGCCAGCTTGGCAACATCAACAATCCTTTCTACGGGTAACCTACCCGAACTTCTTGAGTTTCAGGGCAATTTCCGCTTTCTGGTCGGAGGGCAATCCGAAAAAAATCCGCAACTGCTGAGTAAAAGGATTCCAGTCAGGATTAGCAGGAGACGTTTGGCATATTTTATTTTAAACCCCATAACAGTTCACTTTTTAGTACTGGTTAAGAAAACAACCCAAAATTCATCCATTTTCAGGTTCTACCAATCAAGCTAAAATCAGTAATGCATTCTGCATTCCAATACTTTTTCATCTCCAAAATACCCTCTTCCCTCTCAGTATTAAGGATCATTCCAAACGATTACGGGTACTATCTTACTGATGACTGAACAGGCGATCAACGCACTGCCTGACAGCTTTCATAGATTGAGTTTCCCCCATCTCCAACAGACTTTTCCCTTCGATATCAAACTGCCTCAACAGATCATCTTCGGAGAGCCAACCGAATAGATCCAGGTTTATTTTTGAGGTTAAAAGGCTCAACTCCTCCTGTTTGACCCGGTTGAAAAAAATCCCTTTTGCTTCGTGTTTAATCGACTTATCTGCCACCGCTGCGATGGTGTGAGCCACATTGATCCCTTTTTGAGACCCATCGGATACCAGCAGAAGATGCGTAACCGATTCCATTACCCGGCGATTAACCTGCTCTATGCCAGCTTCGCCATCGATAACAACAAAATCGAAATTCCGGGAGAGAGATGCTATTAAATCCCGCAAAATCGCGTTAACCTGACAATAGCATCCCTCTTTTTCCGGCCTGCCAATGGCTAAAAACGCCAGATTTTCCCGTTCCTCTATCGCCTCCAGCAAGTCATAATCCAGTTGTTTTGTTATCTGAGAAGAGTCGCCTGCAGTTCTTTTTTTCAAGCGGTCAATCAGTTCATTGCGAATATTGTCGACCGAATTCCCGATTTTAAAACCAAGCGAGGTGGCCAGGCCGATGGCCGGATCTGCATCAATGGCCAATATCCTGTTGGATCTGTTTTCCATCAGAACTCTTGTTATCAAGGCTGACAGGGAGGTTTTTCCAACTCCACCTTTACCGCATAGAGCTACTATCTTTGGTTGTTTATCAATCATTTCAGGCGGAGTCCTCTTTCATTTTCTGTTTGCGCATGATCCGCAGTTCCTCAACATCCCTGCAAATATCACTGTAATCACAGGTATCACAATCAACCAGGGCTTCGTTGAGCATTTTATTCATGGCCTCGATGATTCGTAACACCCGGGCAGCGATGGGCAAGAATCTGTCCAGCAATTCCGGGGAGGTTATAAAGACAATCTCTATGGCTTTGACATATTCCAGGTTCCTGTACTGGCGTATTAACACGTTGCCCAATGTACGAAAGGAAAATCCCTTGTCCATGGCGTCGTTGCTGATTCTGCTCCACTCGCGAAGAAACTGTGAAGCGCCGCGCTTCATATATCCCTTCAAGTCGGTTTGATACTTAACCTCCTCCAATTCCCTGAAAAGCTGATAATCACTTTTTTGATCGGAATTCTCCAATTCCAGCAAGATCACCTGGCCAAAAGGGATACTCATTCCTTTCGATTCCCGCAATGACGGTCCAAAAACGGAAATAGTACCGTCGTTTACTTTACCCGGTTTATCGGTCCAGACCATAAAGGAAGCTGACCTTGTTTTCGGACTGCCCAATTCGACGGCAGTATCCTGTTTTAAAACGAAGTTTGCACCTCCACCCTTTGGCCAGATGTCAGTTGGTGAATATAGACAACGATCAACAACCTCCTCGACAAGTTCCGTTTTGAGGAGGTTGGACAGATCGACAAGCGGTTTATCGAAGATGGACATCTATACTCTCTCTTCTGCCAGAAGAGCGGCTCCGATGGCACCGTTAACCTGGGGATCGATACCACTAAGCCTTTTCAATTCCAGATTCAGTCCCTGCGAAAGAGCTTTAAAAACACCACTGTTTTTCGCCACACCACCGGTCATCACAATATCCTGATCAACCCCGATACTTTTAGCCAACGAGGCAACCCGGTTTGCCAGCGCAATGTGCAGGGCTTTGACAATGTCACAGGTTTCTTTGCCTTCGTTTTGGAGTGAAACCACTTCTGTTTCAGCGAAGATAACACACTGATTGGAGATGATAAGCTTTTCAGTGGAACGATCACCGATCTCTCCCATCTTTTCCAGTTCAATTTCCAGGGATTTGGCCATTACCTCCAGAAAACGTCCAGTGCCCGATGCACATTTATCATTATAGATATAGCGAATTACCTTTCCCTGCTCATCAAGGCGGATTGCCTTTGCATCCTGCCCTCCGATATCGATCACCATACGAGTCGATGGTAAGTTCCACCAGGCTCCTTTAGCATGGCAAACAATCTCCGATTCCACTTCGTTGACAAAATCGATTCTCTCCCTCCCATAACCGGTTCCGATGGCAAAGGAGATATCGCTCATCTTCAGGGAAGCTTTTTCCAGGGCAAGCTGCATCACTTTCCTGGCAGATTCTTCCGGTTTCGCATGGGCGGGGATCACCACCTGTGATAAAATCCTTCCCTGCTCCAAAATGGCTGCTTTTGCTGTAAGTGATCCGACATCACATCCTGCTACTGGCATGTTAATCCTCTGGTTCAATTTGTAAAATAACCCAAAAGGGGTGACTTTTTTTAATACAAAATCATGAAAGCTAATGGTTAGGAGACTTTACATCGCAGCCTTAGAGTTAATACAGGCAAGGATGTAACCCCATAAACACTTAAATAAGGATATTTTTGATGCAAAATCCAGTTTTTCAAAACGGTAGGGTGGCCTTACATGGCCGCCTTTGAGTTGGTTCTGGCGGGGATGTAACCCCGCCCTACCGTAATCCTTGCTCTTGGTAATATTTGTTTAAGTAAGCGTTTATGGGACGTAAACCCGCTCTTCCGTGTTCTTTACGCCAGCAAACTGGCAACCTGACTATGCTGTTGTTCTAATGTTTATGCTGACAGCAGTTTTTCCTGTGCAAACAAAGCTGCCCCTATGGCGCCTGCTAACTGGGGATCGCTTTTTCTGATCTTTCTGATACGGCATCCCATCAACTGTTCCAAGAGAGACATCACTCCCTGGTTTTTAGCAACGCCGCCCGTCATACAGATATCATTCTCAGGCTTGATCGAATTGGCCAAGGTGGCAATTCGTTTTGCCATGGCTAGGTTTATTCCCGCTCCGATATCTTCAATGGGAACACCCGAATTAATCTGTTTGATCACATCTGCCTGAGCCCAAACCGTGCAGGTGGATGCCAAAGTCACCGGGGATTTTGACCGGGAGGATTGTTGTCCCAGTTCACTGATATCGATTCCCAGAACCTGTGCCATCACTTCCAAAAAACGACCGGTTCCCGAAGCGCATTTGTCATTGGTGACAAACCGGGTGGCCGTTCCTGATTCATCAATTTTAATCACCTTACAATCCTGTCCGCCGATATCGATAATAGTTTTCACTGAGGGTAGCAGCCATTTTGCTCCTTTTCCATGGCAGGCAATTTCAGATTTGACTGCATTGACAAAAGCGAGTTTTTCTCTTCCATAGCCGGTACCGACGCAATACTCCATCTCTTTTTCCGAGAGGTCGGCTTTGGCAAATAACTCCTCCATGGCAATTCGGGCGGATTCCTGTGGCTTGGCTTTTGATCGAATCAGACTGGTGCTGATCAACCGATTGTCTTTTAATAACACTGCTTTTGTGGTCAAAGACCCCACATCACACCCTGCCACTATTGTCATAATAATCCCCTGATAGATAAAAACTCTTCCAATCGGTTAACCGTGCTTTCCCATGATTCAACCCGATCATCAAAGGCATCGCCATTCATAATGTGAACCGGGAACCCTGCCTTTTCCACCTCCCTGGCAAACGGTTTGACCATACCCCAGGTATTTCGACAGCCAGGTGTGCCGTTATAGACAACGCAATCCGCATGATAGAGGCGTGCCAGGGAAATGGATTCTTCCAGCCACATATTGGGTTTATCAAAGGGGCCCCGAATGGACCGAACCATGGGAAGGGTGGCATTCATCTCCGACAGGCTTGTCAACATCGTTTCAAAGGTGCTGGTATCAATGCCGTAGGTCGATTTCTCAAGTTCTGAAGCATAGCGGGTGTTATCCCGAAAATTTCTCGACAGAATTCCCCCGAGATGACTGATTCCCCGTCGATTAAGCCAGTCGAAAAAGTCAAGATTCAAGGTGTAATGATCAATATAGCACATAAACACCCTGGCTTTCTCCTGCTCGAAATGCAAACCGGTAATACCCTTTTGAGCATTCTGCTGAACCTTTTCCAGCATCAGCTCCAGCAATTCTGTGTATTCGGGAAGACCCGCCGAGATAAACCGTCCAATGTAGATGAACAGGTTGAAGATAACCGGAATCGGATTGGGAACCAGGCAATAAAAGTCCTCGATTTCGGCTAAAATGTCATCCTGTTTATCAACCTCTTTCAAAACCTCTCTCAGGCGATCCACATCCAGATCTTTTCCAGTCTGCTCCTTTAAAAAAGTTATGAGATCCTTGTAATCGTCCAGGTGATACTTCCTGGTCTTCTCATCACCAATAGTCTGAGGGTAATTCAACTGAAAAAAGGGTTTCTCCATAAAGGTAGATGCAAAAGCAAAGGCATTAGCATTGGTATCGCACACACCCGGGGTATCACACACCAGAAAATCGATCTCTTCGCCTAATCCGGCCAGGTAAGCCCCCAAAGCTCCCCGCTGCGAGGAACAGGAAGTCTCGGTAAATCCAAGTTCACACCCGTAATCCAGGTAATCATAAGCTCCCCTTTTCCAGAGCAATCCTGCCAATCCCGTCATGACCTCCAGCGTTACCGGAACAATATTCATGGCGTGAAACAGCGCCGGGGACAAGCAGAAAGTGATGGCCGAAATCTTTTTACTGTTTTGATGGGCTGTAAGGATGTTATCAAAGTATTTATCCAGCAGTCGAATAAAGCAGGTACCCACTTCGCCTTCCCTGAGCAGGACACTCAGGGTTCCCTTGAAATAGGGAATATAGTTAGTGAGATACTGAATCTCCTTTTCCGAACTATTACCGATTTCGGAGGCAACCTTCAGCAGACTTCCCAGCATCCAATCATAGTTATATTCCTTGATCTCCGGTCTCATATATTTTCCCTGTTTTATGAAATACGTTCCAGAAAGGCATCAATCCGCATTTTGATACGCCCGGTTTCCGTCAGAGGGCCGTACTCCCGCTCCAGTTTGAGACAGGGCACGCCCACTTTTTCCAAATCTCTTTCAAAAAGTCCATTTTCCGAGCCATGGAGATCACAGAATCGGATATTCTGCAGAATGACCCCATCCACTTTGCAGGTCTCTATCTTTTTTTTCATCAGGGTCAACCGTTCTCCGTATTTTCCGAACATCCGGGGACAGGTCGACTCTCCCAGGTAAAACCGGGCCAGAGCCCTGAGCGGATCATCATTTATTGAAATTTCATTCTCCTCCTGACGTACACCGAAACAAAGGTTATCCGCCACCACCACTGCCTTGTTATTGCTTTCAACCAGGCTGACCAGCTCAATATCATCACTGATGCTGCCGATCAGCATCAACCTTTTTTTATGTTTGTGGGTATCGGTAGCGTTGGTTTTGAGATTCTCCACATACTGCTTCAACTCGTTATTAAAATCATCTCTCCACATGACTGTGCCTGCCACTGCTACGGCAAAGGCTTCACTCCCGGAGAGGGGAACCGATTCTTTCCTGCGAAGCCCTTCCAGCTCATCCATCAGCCTGCGACCGGTATTATACACTTCAATTGATGCGTTGATTTTATCTTGGTCAAGCCGGAGATTATACTTTTCCTCAACTGCTATTTTCAGGGCGGTGATCTCATCCACAAACCAGTCGATCCGATGGGAAACCGTTTTATGGGGCACATCCAGGTAATGGAAAAAACCCGGAACAATACCGTCATAATCTTCACCCGCCTTCTGCCAGCATTCATATAACCGTCGCATGGAGTCACATCCCGGGGTAATGACAACACCATCCAATATGGAAAACTTGCCATGCCCGGCCAGTTGCAGAATACATTTGGGAAAAGAGCAGATATAAGGGCCAAAATAGGAGTCCCCAATCTCCATCCCTTCCGTTTCAATGCCCCTCAGACGCATTGAGAGGATACCGGCAGCATGGAATATCTCCGAGGGAACATAGGAACAGCTGTATCCGATGACGGGTTTTCCTTCATCTTTCCACTGCTCCAGATCGGGAAAATTTATACTGGTTGCTGCCTGCAAGAATCTTGAATTCATAATTGCCCCTCATTGCCCAATAACAAGAATCGTAAAGCCTTTCTGGCTTCCGCCGCCTGATCTTCAAATTCATCCTCCTCCGGTTTCAAGATTTCGCAAACCCCCATGACCAACCTGGGCAAAATGGCCCTGCCCAAGGGTTTGATGGCACCTTCCAACCCGGTGCCAAGATTCAAAACCATCTCCTGCAACTGCACAAGATCCACCTGCTGAACAATCTGGTTGCTGAAAGCTGCAAGCAAATCAGGTTGCGCTAAGGAGATCCTTTCAAGCAGACGAGCCGATGATTCCACCACTTCCGACAGCTCTTGCTTGTCCAGGTCTGTCATCATTGATTGCAGCAGTTTATCGAACTCCTGATCCTGCAGGTCTTCTATCACCTTTAGCTTTTGGTTAAGGGACTGCAGCCGACTATTGGATCTGGCTGTTCGATAGGACAGATGCTGATGCAACCGCTCCGGCTCCGAAAAAAGAGTTTCAAAGAGGTGAAACTTGATTTTATCCCAATCCTTGAGTAGTGCCAGCCGGGCTTTTATCATTATCGTTTCATCCAGGCCGCTTAAAACGGAGGTTAACAAACTTGAAACATCCGCCGCTAACCTGGGTGTACCAGGGTCTCCCACAAGGGCACTACCGGTTTCTATTTTTCTTGCAAGTTCAAACAGATTGTTGAGGGAATCGGAGACATCATCAGGGTTAATCTCTTTAATCAGAGAGAGCACGATATCTGCAACAAGATCGGGAGGGGCTTGATTAAAACCGGAAAGAATCACCGTCAGGCTCTTCAACAGGGTATTTGAGCAAAAGGGGACAAAGGAGAGCAGTATCACCAGTTTCGCCGGGTATTTCCAGATGAGGCTGTTGCACGCTTTGACAGCCTCAATCATACTGTCCTGTGATGTTTCAAGCAGCTCCTTCAACTCACCAAAATCCACCTTGGTAATCCAATTGGAAACCATGGATTCAACCAGGCGGGGCAGAAAGTGCTTATCTGCTGTCTGGACTGTTTTGAGCAACCCCACAATAGATCCGAAGATTTCACCGGTTTGTGCGGTAGCCAGACTATTCGCAAAATTGGTGAGAGTCGCAATTTTCAACTCCGGGGATTGTTTCTCAAATTCTCTGAAAAAGGTTTCCAGCAAACCGATGGTGCCCTGTATCACATTTGGGATCTGCCCGGTCAGAAGTTTCATGAACTCCGGATCCTTAAAAAGGCTCTGTACCCCGGTTGCTGCTGTTTCATCGGTGCTTAAAAGGTTCTCAACTCGATTGGTGAGGAATCCTGCAGCTTTTTTTCTGATTGCTTTTTCACCAGCCCATGAGTCTAGAATCTCACCGGTAAATACCCTGGTAAACTTCTTCATTTCAGCTGTTTTCATAATCTCAGCCAGGATGATACCCATGGTTTCACTTCCCTTATTGATAGATGCCTGCATCTTTTTTCTCTCCGGATCTCACTCCTGATTCAATTCTTATCCAAAATGTGTCTGGCCAGTCTTTTTCCCAGGGCAACCAGTGAAAACGTGGGCGGTAGCCCCCAGGCTTCCGGGATCACCGAACAGTCACAAACATAAAGATTTTCGGTTTTTGTCTGCAGGTTACTATCCACCACCTCCCCGATTTTAACCGTTCCACCCGGATGAGCCGCCAGATACATACTCCTGTAAATATCCCTGGCCCCTGCCTTTTTTAAAATCTCCCTCGCCCGTTCAAATCCTTTGTTAAGCTTGTTTTTGTCTTCCTGGCTGATCCGTTTTTTAACTCCACCGCGCCGGGTTAAGCTCCCCCCCAGATCATCCCTGGCTTTCACCATAATCGTGAGGGTTCTGTCATGGGAAAACAATCTCTGCGGTTTTAAAGCCCCCACATTAAAGGCTCGAAACAAGGTTCCGGTCATGGTCATATCTGTCATAAGATATCCCTCCTCCTCCATATGAATGCCCGTGGCCATTGGAATTTCCCTGCCACCCCCCGGAATTCTGTCGGTTGTGCCCATTACAGCTATCAGGGGATCAAAGAAAAAATCTTTCCCCGTGCCCTCAATGCCGCTATTATTAAGAATTACCGGAGAGCCGATGCCGCCTGCTGAAATAACCACCAATGGTGCTTCGATCCGGCTTTTTCTGCCATTTTTTTTGATTTCAACCCCAACCACTTTTCCATTTTCGATCAAAACCTTTTCCACCCTGGTACCGGGAATCAGGTCTGCCCCATTCTCCAACGACTGTTCCACAAAAAGCCGACCGCTCCATTTGGCACCATGAGGACAGCCATAACTGCAACGCCAGCATTCAGTCTTACACTTATCCTGGTAAATGAATTTGGGCAGCTTCTTCCAATCGTAGCCCAGTTCCCGGGCACTGTGCATGATCTTCATAGCCATGGGGCCCACCAAAGAGTCATCCAGGGGTTGAGTGGGAAGCTCTTTTCCGACCTCCATAACCTCTTTGGAGATATCCACGCCATACTTTTTAAAAAGCTCAATGGGAGGCTCAAAAGCCGTTCCATAATAAAAAACAGAACTACCACCGGAAATAATCCCTCTGAAAACCGCGGCAAAATCAGGCGTGAACAGCAAACTTTTACCAGGTATACCGATGGATAACACCGCTTGTATCATATTACCTTTCAGTGGCTTATGCCTCCCCCAATCAACAAGAGCTATCTTTTTACCTGCCTTGGAAAGCTCCCTGGTAACCGTAGCGCCGCCCGGTCCACTGCCAACCACTATTGCATCATAAGCTTCAGAATTGATCATACTTCCCTCGGATTGAGTTATTGTGTGTTTACCAGTTTTTTAGCAAACCGTTTCTCTGTTTGGGCGTACTCCCTGATCACCATTTCCGCCATCTCACCATTTCGTTTTATCACATACTCAGCAACTCGCTGGAATAGTTTCACGTTTTCTTTCAAGTCGTCCTCACGCTGTTGTAGGGAAGCGAATTGGATTCTTCTGTTACTTGGCCAGAGATCTTTGATCATTGATTCCAACAGAGGATTACCGGCTGCTTTCATCCCCGCTGCAGCAAATTTGAAAATATAATCATAATACCCTATGGTATCCCTGTTTTTAACGCAGCGCTCCATATTTGAAAGTGCCTGCTCAATGGCTTCGATATCTGCAACCGTATGATTTTCGGCAGCTCTCAGTGCCACCAGCGCGTATAATTGTTCAAAAATATCATAAAACCACTCTATCTGGGCCTCCGATATTTCCGTTACCACAACTCCACGACGTGGAATCAGCTCCACCAGATGATTTCTCTCCAGAATCCTGAAAGCCTCACGGATGGGAGTGCGACTGATGCCCATCTCTTCAGCTAGCTTTGAATCATATATCCGGGTGCCGGGCTTAAACTCGTTTCTTATTATTTTTTCACTGATATAATGGGTCACCTGATCAACCAGATTTCCATTGGGTTGAAACGTCATAATCTCTCTTGTACTCAAAATACGGTTAAAATGAATAATCCGACCAGCTCCGGGTGTCGGCAGATATTTCAACAATTCCCTTCATTCATAAATTCCGGAATAAAAATCCTAAAATGAATATTGTATACAAAACACAATATACATTTTTGAAAGTTTGTCAATTATTAATTTAATAAGTCCACTCCGATGACGTTTTTTCGAATAGCCAATAATCAATTGTTAATTAAAAACAACCAATGTTTTTTGATTGGGTAAGCCTGAAGGAAGTGCCAGGACATTCCTACTTTTTACTTAAAAGAGTGAAGCCTGTTCAGAATGATTCCTTCAGACTTTGCTTGACTCTGTTTCCGATCCCATATAGGGTTGGGAACGAATCCTTTTCAATTTAGCCAGGAGTTGTTGTGGACGCGGATTTTAAAAACAGATTTATAAGACTGTGGGATGACTATTTCCCCGGCGCAGAACTTCCCATGGGATTTTACTATGCAGATCGGGATTGCGGAATAGAAAAAAAGAAAAAGACCGGAAACCATAGTTGTTTAATCGCCGATCTTTCAGCTGTCCGTCGGGGAAAAGCTCTCTGTTTTAATAAGGAGTCAATCGGTTGTGTCGGAGGTGTTAGATGTTGCGGTTTTCCCTGCGATCAGAGACCGGATTTTGAATACTTTCTTTCCTGCGGAATTCCCGGAAAAGTGGAAGGAATCAGATATAAAAAAACACCGCAACTGGTAAAAGAGACTCAGAATCGGCACCCCCCATTTTCCGCTCCCAAAAGTACAATTGTTTTTAAACGCTGGGACAGCTTTGAAGAGATGGATAACCCGGATGCCATTATTTTTTTTGCAGCTGCTGATGTCCTTGCCGGCCTGTTTTCCCTGGCAAATTTTGATGAAGGAGATCCGCAGTCGGTGATTGCACCCTCCTGCGCCGGTTGCGCCTCAGTTGTCCAATATCCTTACCTGGAATCACAACAGCCTGTACCAAAATCTGTGATGGGTATGTTTGATATTTCAGCACGACCCTACTTGCGGGCAGATCTTTTAACCTTCACCGTTCCGTGGAGTAAATTCCAACGTATGGTAAATCACATGGAAGAAAGTTTTTTGATTACCGATGCCTGGATTCGAATCCAAAAGCGACTTAAAAAACGATTAACCGGGGATACAACCTGAAAAAAGTTTTTGCCTTAGTTTGTCTGCCTTATAGAAAAACACTTTAACCGAAGGAGATACCATGGGACTATTATCCAATAAAGTAGCGCTTATTACAGGATCAAGCAGGGGAATCGGCGCTGCGACCGCCAAATTGTTCGCCGAAAACGGGGCTGCTGTGGTTGTTAATTATGTGTCCAACTCAGAAGCGGCTGATCTGGTTGTTGCAGATATTGTTGAGGTCGGAGGAAAAGCGATCGCCATTCAGGCTGATGCGGCTGATCAAAATCAGGTAAAGAAGATGGTGTCAAAAGCTATCAATGAGCTGGGAAAGATAGATATCCTGGTACTGAACGCAAGTATTACGTTTCCGGTTGTCCCCTTTTTAGAGTTCAAGTGGGAAGATTTTGAGTATAAGCTGACCAGGGAGCTGAAAGCGGCTTTCTTCTGTTGCAAGGAAGTAGTGCCCGGTATGATTGAGAAGAAGAAAGGAACCATCGTCGCAGTTTCAAGTGGCCTTTCCCGGCAGCCAGGCCCGGGGTTTATTGCACACAGCACAGCCAAATCAGGATTGGATTCGTTTGCAAAATCATTAGCCATGGAACTCGGCCCCCACGGAATTAGAGTTAATGTCATTGCGCCGGGGCTTACCCTTACTGATGCCACAGCATTTCATCCCGAGGAGATAAAACAAATAATAGCTGCCAATACACCTTTGCGCCGGCTTGCGAAGCCGGAAGATATCGCAGGTGCCATTTTGATGATGGCCAGTGATCACAGCGAGTTCGTTTCGGGTACCTACACTCCGGTCAGCGGTGGCATGCAGATGGAATAGGTGGGCGGTTAAAAAAAATACGCCCGTAAGGGTCATAAGTGCGAACTTAATAGCATCTTTCTGATAAAATTTATTTCCCCAAAACAGTAGGGCGACCTTACATTGGTAGCCCTACCATAATCCTTGCTCTTGGCAGGATATGGTTATGGAAACGCTTATGTCCGCCCTCCAGCCTTAATTGAAACCGATTTAGTGAATAACCGAAACAAGTAGGAAGAGCAAGCAAAGCAAGTTCAGACTTCGGCGATCTTGAATTTTATTGTAAATTTTGTTCCGTTTTTATTTATCATTTCAACCGACCCATCTAGTTGGTTCTCAGCAATGGCCTTGACCAGTTTCAGACCGAGACTGTTAACGGTATGCAAATCAAAATCCCCGGGCATGCCAACACCATTATCTGATATAACCAGTTCAACTTCGTTTTCTTTATTGGATTCCAGTTTCAGCACAATCTCCCCTTTTCTGCCTTTCGGAAAAGCATACTTCAAGGAGTTGGTTATCAGCTCATTTACAATCAATCCCAACGGCGATGCCTGATTAATCCCAATCATGAGATTACTGGCTTCGATCTTCAAATGAACATTGCTGCCGATTGAATAATTCTGTGTTACGTCACTGGCCAGCTTTGACAGATAGCCGTTCAGATCCACAGCTGAAAAGTTCTCGGACTGATAAAGGATTTCATGAATGACGGACATGGATTGCACCCGGGTCTGACAGACATTGAGAGCCTCTATCAGCCGTTCATCATCGGTTTTGTTAGCCTGTAGCATCAATAAGCCTGACACAACCGCCAGGTTGTTCTTAACCCGGTGATGAACCTCCTTAAGCAGGGTTTCCTTTTCCGCAAGATTGGCTTTGATCTGCTCCTCAGCGATTTTACGTTCAGAGATCTCTCTTTCCAGATCAATGGTTCTCTTTTTGACCGTTTCTTCCAGGTGGAGGTGATTCTGCTTCAATTGGCTTTCCAGACGTTTACGCTTGGTAATATCCGTATGAACGGAAACCAGGACTTTCCCGTATTTGGAATATTCGAAGGCGGAAACATTGGCATAACACCAGAAGATTGTGGCATCTTTCTTCACGTTCTTAATCTCCCCCTGCCAGACACCTGTTTCAATTACAACTCTCATGATCTCATTGGCAGTTTCTTCCGGATGTTTATCTGTCGGGGCATTCACGACAGATATGTGTTTCCCGTTCATCTCCTCAGCATCGTAGCCAAACATTGCTTCCATTTTTGGATTGGCATAGACAATGATGCCATCTTCAACACGCACCAGGAATACTCCTTCGGTCATGTTTGCCACAATTTCACTTTGGAGATTGAGATCTTCAATCGACTTTTTGAGCTGTTGAGACATCTGGTTGAAGGCATTTGCCAGCCAACCGATTTCATCCCTGGACTTCACCGTTACCTGATGGTTCAGGTTCATTCTACTAAACTCAGCCACCCCTGATATCAGCTTCTTTATGGAATCGTTGAGTGTTCTTGTCGAAAGATAACCAAATAGTCCGGCAACCAGAATCACACCCAGAAAAGTGATGGCAGTTGTCTTTAGAATTGTGTTTTTTGTTACCCGGGATTCGATTAACATGGCAGAGGCATTGACGGCGGCGTAGTTCTTCAGGTTCCTCATTTTGCTATTTAATGCTTCAACATGGGCCGCTCCTTTTCCCCTCGTAATGTCAATGGCATGCGCCCGGTTTCCGCTTTTTGTTAACGAGATCACCTCCTCGCGGATCGATTCCCAATCCTGAAACAGTTTTACTGTTTCAGCCAGCAGCAAAGCACCCTCATCACCCAAAATCCACTTTTCTGCGATTCCCAGGTTCTCAAAAACCTCATTTTCATAAGTCTTAACGGCTATAATGGCCGCTTCCAGTTCAGTCTCGGTTGAAGAGAGTGCAACATCCTTCATGCTACGGTGGATTTTCACTATGGCAGTGTCAGCGCTTAGCACTGCTGTTGTCACTCTTAAGGGATGATTAAAAATTCTAGCTGTCAAGTCAGACAAGCGATTCATTTGAGAATACGAATAAATATCCCCAATGCCAGTCACCGCCAAGATAAAAATCAACCCGAACAGAAGCTTCGCAAATATGCCTAACCCCTCTTTCTGTTGAATTAATCCCTGGTTTTTCACGGCTCTCTCCTGATTATTCAAAAAATCTCCAAACCGGTTGTTTTGAATTGATAGTTGTTAATCTTAAAATCCTCTTTTCTGTAAAGGTATCTAATTTTCAGTAGATTGTCACTGATATTGAAAAAAGGCCTTTAATTGAACTCCCTCTGGCGGTATATAATTCAGTGGCTGATTGCTTAAGCAGATTTTTGGTCAAAACGCTTCGAAAATGCTGTTCAATAAGATCAAAGTTTCTTATTTCAACCCTTTAAAAGACTAATCTCCCCGAACGATTACATCAATTTAACCCTTTGCTAACATCTGCTTAACAGAGCGGGCTTAGAGTCATCAATACAAGGAGAAAAACAATTTTCTATAAGGCAACCTCAGTATTCCGGGATATATCGACTTCAATTCGTTGTAAAACAATGGCAGATGATGGGAAAGCAGGTAGAAGAGGAAAGATTGATTTTTAGATGGTTTAAACGTGTTGGGAGAAAAAAGATCTCCATGCAATATCATATCGATAGAAAAGAATTTTCAACAACTACCGTGGAATCATCTCTGGAAGTTATCCCAATAAAAAATCCTGTGATAAATATTGATCAACAATCACACACAAATGACAAGGGAAACAAGAACCGATTTGAAGTTTCCCGGTCTGATCATAAAACGGATTTGGAAATAGGGGTAAATGACTCCAGTGATCCCCCGGTTTTATACTCTCCTGAAACTGTCATTGATTCCATTGAAGGAGTAGGAAACCGGGATATCCTTAAGGAGTTACAACCTATCGTGCCTGTGTATTGGAACATACCAATGCCTGATCTGCTTGAGGTATTCAAACAATATCCTCAATACACCTTTTTCCCGGTTGTTGACGATCTGATGCATCCACAGGGAATTATCAGGGAACAAAAACTCAAAAAATTTGTTTATTCCAGATTCGGTGCTGCGTTACTTGAGAACCCTGATCTGAAAGACAAACTTACCGATTTTATTGAACCTTGCACCATCGTCGGAGTTGACGATAAAAGCGAAGAGATACTGAAAACATACTCGGAGTCGGGAACCACCGAGGGCATAATTGTTACCGCCGATTCAAAATACCTGGGAGTGATTTCGCTACGTTCACTTGTAAAAATGGGCCACGACAGGGAACTTAACCTTCAGGAATCGCACAACCGGATTCTTGAACAGAGAAACAAGGATATCAACCATATTCTTCGGAATATGAAACAGGGGATATTCACAATACAGGAGGATGGCACCGTCCACCACGATTACTCGGTACACCTGGAGACATTATTGGAAACAAACGAGATAGAAGGCAGACACTATGTCGATCTTCTATTCCAGAATGCAAACCTGGAAAAAGATAAACTTTCACAAACACGCTCCGTTATCGAAAATTCAATGGGGGAAGATGTATTGACGTTTGAAGTCAATTCTCACTTATTAATTGAGGAATACCGGATCTGCTTTAGTGGAGAAAGGACAAAACACATTGAGTTGTTCTGGAATCCTGTTGTGGATGAAGATGATATCATCAGGCGTTTTATTGTAAACATTCGTGATAAGACTGAGATCGTTACTCTGCAAAATAATGCTTTTCAGCAACAAAAGGAGTTCAAAATTATCACACAGGTACTTTCAATAACCCGTGACAGGTTCGAAGAGTTTATTAAGTCGTCCAACGAGTATGTTGAATCCTGCATTGCTCTTCTGGATGAAAACAGTTTTTTTGAGATGTCTGTCATCGACCACATTTTTAGAAATCTCCACACCATAAAAGGTAATTCCAGGTTATATGGATTTGATGATCTTACCAACAGTGTACATGATGTTGAAGAGAGTGTTAATCAAGTTCGGTCACGAAATGCGGCTTATGATAGTCGAGAACTAAAGAGTGAGATTCTGAAGGTGGACTCTATGTTGAAGGAATACATAATGGTTACCGAAAAAAAGCTCAGTAGTTTTCAAGGAACAAAACAGAAAGGTGTTTTTTTGGACAATCAGCTTTATTCCGCACTGACAAATACCCTGATGAGTGAAAAACTGCACAATCTGCCAGATTCTATCCAAACGATAATCAAATCCAAAAAGATACTTAACGCTCTGAATACTGCCTCATTAGAGGATCTGTTCAGTGATGTTGGTGCAAGTTTGAAATCAATGGCCGAAATTGTGGGAAAACCAAAACCAAACCTTTTTATTACCAGCAATAACATAAGAATTATTGAGAAGATCTCTTCAATACTAAATGTCATTATAATGCATTCAATTCGCAACTCCCTGGTTCATGGAATTGAAGACCCCCAAATGAGAAGAGCTTTGGGAAAACCGGCAGAAGGAAACATTCACCTGTTTGCCACCCTGACCGATGACCAATTTCGAGTAGAGTATTGGGATGATGGCACTGGGTTGGATCTAAAAAAGATAATGAGCAAAGCCCTTGATTCCGGACTTGTAAAGTTGAATAAACCCCTCCATGACAGGCAGATTGCCCAGTTCATTTTTTGCCCGGGGCTGAGCACAACGAATGATATAACGGAAATGGCCGGTCGGGGTGTGGGGATGGATGCGATTCTCAAGGCAATAAAAAGTGTTGAAGGATCCATGGATATTATCTTTTTAGATAAAAAGGATGATAGTTCCTCAAAAAGACCTTTTAAATTTGTTCTTAATTTTCCAGGTGAATATGCTCAATTACTTAGTTAGAACACGAGTTTCGATACCTGAATACATCCATCCTGATTTGGAAAAGCAGTACAAACCGGTAACCCCTACACATAGTCAACAAAGGTCGACATGGCAAAAATTTTAGTCGTAGATGATTCCGAAACCGTGAGACATCGATTGGTTCTGGATCTTCAAGCTGCAGGACATGAAGTTATAGAAGCGGAGGACGGTGTGAAAGGTCTTCAAACATTAAATTCCAACCAGGATACAAATATTGTTATCAGTGATATCAATATGCCGGAAATGGACGGTATTACAATGTGTTCAAAAATCAATGAGAATGAACGATTTAAGGATATCCATCTTTTTGTTTTAACAACTGAATTTGACTCGGACTTAAAAACAAAGGGCAAAAAAGCCGGCGTGAAGTTATGGATAACCAAACCGGTCAAAATGGCCAAACTCACTGCAGTTATTCAAAAAGTGTTGGAACGTTAAGCAAAACACATACTTTGCCAGCGCCTTGATTAGAAAATACCCAAACCAAAAATAAAAGGACGACCATGCACACTAAAACTGCAGAAACACAACCAGGATCTCAATTATCCGGTTTTAAAAGTAAATTTGGAGAGATTATACGTCATGTGACACTCTCCCGTATACAACTCTATTCTGATCGTCAAGACTTTAAAATTGCAGAGCTTCAGGAAACTTCCCCACACGGTTACGTCTTTGCCAACAGCATGTCGATGATTATAGTGGCGGGAAAATCAATTCGGATTATCCTCAAAACCCATTTTAACCATAAAGACTCAAAGCCTATTGCCAGACACCTTTATGGCTTGGAGCAGGTGGATGACAACAAATCCTTTGATGTTATGAAAGAATACTGCAATTTATCAGCAGGTTTTTTGAAAAAAATCTGTATTGAACAGAATATTGCCGTTGGCATTAGTCTGCCTGTTGTGACCATGGGATTCAATGAAGTTTTTACCGATTTAAACGGACAAGAGCAAAAGATGATATTTGAGGACTGTTGGAAGTTGACATACGCCGAAGGGGATATCATCTGTAGTTGTCATGTTGATATTTTTGAACCGGAGATTCTTAATAATCTAATGGAGTTCGCTGCAACTGATTTGGATGAAGATAATGATGAAGAGTATGAATTTTTATAAACAGGGGAGATAGATGGAATCCATAAACCACGACCTTCAGGCCTCATATGGCGTTATTAAACTGCTGGAGGGATCAAATATAAACTCTGAACGGGTGTTTCAAAGTCTACCCGGAGTTTTCGCCATAATTAATGAAAACAACGAAATTCTTAGGGGAAACGAAACCGTCGCATCCTGCTTGGGAGTGCATAAGGAGGATATTCTTCGACAGCTGTTTTCCAACCTGTTTAACAAGGAAAGTTGGAACATATTTTCGGGTTTCCTGATGAAGCTCCGAGATCTGGCCCAACCTCTTGAAAGCACCAGTTTTGAATTGGGGATTAAAGATTCGGATATAATATCCGGTGAGAGAGCATATTCTTGGAATCTCCGCAGAATGAATGTTCTGAGTAAGGCAGAAGGTGATCTGATTATTATTATAGGCGAGGATATCTCGCAACTCAGGGAATCGCAGCATAAGTTAAACGAGATTTTTTCCAGTATTCCCTTGGGGATTTTCTCCATAAACAGTATGGGCAAGATAGAAGAGATCCATTCCAATTACCTGGAATATCTTTTAGATGATAAAGAGTTCACAGGAAAATCCTTGCGTGAGGTTCTGTTTGAACCAACGATGAACTCCATGACCAGCGCTGAAAAAGACGGGGTTGTCAGTTTGGATTTTGTTTTAGGACAAAGCTCTACGACCTACGATATGCTGGAACCCTTTTTCCCGAAACAGATATTTTACCCAAAAGTCGGCCCAAAGGATGGAGGACTCTGGTTAAAAATAACTTACCAGCCGGTCATATACAATGAAACCATTAAACGGCTGCTGATTATCCTGGAGGACAGATCTGAGATTGTCAGAGCCCAGGAAATGAGGAAAAAAGCGAGGTTACTGGAGGATCAAAGCGTACAGCGAATTTGCCAGTTAAAACAGATTGATAAAAATGGACTACATTTGTATATCAGTGAGTTGAACAATCTGGTAATACGTCTCCAGGAAGAGAAAAGAACAGATGCAGATAAAAAACAATTATTTGCAACTGTTCATGGCATAAAAGGTATTGCCCGAGTGGCAGGATTTACTTTTTTAAAAACCATCGCCAATGATTTGGAATCTGAATTTCAAAACTCATCACTTCAACAGACAAACGCCGAAGAGAAAAAAATTGAGGAACTGTTAAACGAATTTTACAATCTGAATGCTCTATACAATGCAGTTTATAAAAACGGGGAATCCATTGATGCCAAATCGGGATCACTCAATAAACTGCGGGTGGAAAACAATCAATTGGGAGAGCTCTTTTCGCAGTATAACGCCCTTTTAAACTCACCAAGTTCGCTCAATAAGACTTTTCAAATTGATCAATTATTCTGGGGACTTCTCTCCCACCACTATACCTTTGTACATACTCTGGAAGAGGGACTTGTCAACCAGTCCAGTGCCACTGCCGCAGCTCTTGGGAAAAAGGTTAAGATCCATTTTAACTGGGGTAATGTCCTCGTTAAAACACCAGTTTTATCCGCTTTAAATGAATGCCTGATCCACCTGATCAATAATGCCATTGATCATGGTATTGAGGCACCGGTAACCAGAAAGGAGTTGGATAAAGATCCGTTTGGACATATTACCCTCTTTTTATCGGTAAAGGATTCCATTCTGGTATGTGAAATTACCGATGACGGGACTGGGATAAATAGTGGTAAAATAAGGGAAATGGCTGCTGAAAAAAAGTTGAAATCCGCCATGGAACTTGCGGAAATGGAAGAATCTGACATCCTGCAGCTCATCCTTCACCCCGGATTTTCAACGGCAGATAAGGTGTCGGATACGAGCGGTAGGGGAATCGGGATGGAAGCTGTTACAGCTAACCTGGAAAGATTCAGGGGGGCTATTCATATTGATTCCAGAATTGGAAGCGGCACAACATTTCAGCTCAGTTTTCAGTTGATTGGTCGAGATGACCTTCAGTTCATAAAACAGTGTTATCCCCTCTCCTACTTTCAAAAAGCAATAAAGGATTACATAGATTATATGGTAAAAGAAAATGATTTTTGCATTGAGATGAATTTTGAAGAAGGATTTGAGAAAGGCATTTTTTATGGAGATCTAGTCAAGGCCGTTGTTTGCTTTTCTTCCTTCATCGGCAATTATGCCGGCAAAGGGAGGTTGTCCATTGACTGGAGGCTGGTGACGGATTCTCACATCAACTGTTCCTGCAAAATAGTTGAACCGGCAGCGGTTTCCAGATCACTCATCCAGTTTTCAGCTCCGTTGCAACTCTGCAGATTCTTTATTCATCAAGACAAGGGCAGCATTGTGGAAAAGGAGGGGATACTGGAGATTCAGATTCCCGGTTTCTTTCACTCAAAAGGAGCTCCGGAATTATTTATCGGTTATAGTTCCAAAATTAATCAGAAACAGGCCAAGTCCACCTTCAAAATGATCAAGTCGGTTGCTGCCGATCTTGATGTAAGTGTCACATTTTCCGGGGATAAGGAAAAAGTTAATATGCTGATCTATCCCTCCATAACCAAAAGCTGTGAAAAAAGAGTATTGCCGTATCCGGGAATTACTGTTTCCTCATCCAGAAAAAAAATTCAACAGGATTTGCTCAAAGGTATGGAGCAACTGGTCACAAGGAAAAGAGCACCTATCGGGAAAATTTAACCTTAAAATCACTTTTCCGGTTTATATGGGATGGTATTCAGGAAAAAAAGTGATGTAAAAGAATAAGTTAGAATAATGCTTCAACAGGGCTGGAACCGCCCTCCTTGATTACTATCTGATCTTCTTCTGTCAGAACAGTTTTTCCCTTATTCCTGGTAAAAACATATGCTCCCAATATTGCGGTAAAGGGTGCGACCATTACCAGTCCAAAACTGCCAACCAATACTTTCACAACCTCTGCGGAGACATACACCAGATTCAATATATTGGTAATGGGGATTCCCTGGGCCATAAAAGCCATGAGCATGGTGACATATCCACCGGAATAAGCAAATAGAAGTGTGGTAGTCATGGTTCCCACAACAGCTCTGCCGACAAACAAGCCCGACTTTGCTGCCTCGGAAAAGCCGATGTCCGGCTTTTTGTCCACAACTTCTTTCATACTGGCAGAAACATCAATCGCAATATCCATTACAGCTCCTGAAGCTGCAATAAAAACAGCGCTCACATAAATGCTGGCCAAATCGAGATGTCCAAATCCTGAATAGAGAAGTGTTTCGGAAAAAGGTAAAATGGCACCATGAATGTGGATCAGATTTGTGAATATCTGCGCCAGCACACAGCTGGTAGTTGTCCCCAGACAAGCCCCCAAGAATGCAACCAGTCCCATCCTGGTCAAACCGGCCACCAGGAATATAATAGCGGCGCTTAATAAAAAAACAATCCCCACCGAGTAGAGAATTGGGTTTAATCCGGCCAGTAAAATAGGCACCAAAACTTTCCACAGTGTCATCACAGCAAAAACAAAAGACAGAATAGCCTTTGCTCCGGTCCAGCCACCAAAAATGATCAGCAGAGTTATAAATACCCCCAGTAAAAGTAATTCATAGCCCAAACGGTAGTGTTCCTGGGGATTGACAAACAATATCCTGTTTTCTTCATCCAATGATAGAACAACAAACGCAATATCACCTTTCACAAAAATCTTATCACGATCCAATCGCCCCAGTAGCTGGTTTAAGCCTTGAAGAATTTCTCCTTGATATGGGCCGTCCAGAAGCCTAAGTGTCACCGTCTGGGAGCCTTTCTTGAGCATTCCCAGCTGCATTAATTCCGAGTTGTCAATCTCAATAACTTCGCCCTTGCATCTGACCGATTTATTCACATTCCTTTTCTCGTAACCGGTCGGAATAAAATATAAGACAAAAGACAGAACCGTAAACAGCATTACAAGGGTCACATTGGCCCTTTTTGATAAACAGATTTTTGTTTTCATCGGATTACCTGCGTGGAATCGGTTGGTTGATTAAATGATAGGCAACATGTTTATGAAGTGTTGCTTTTCGGATATGACTCGAATTGTGTTTTGAAGGCTTTGATTCGGTGAAAGGCGAGCAGAGCTGCTCGCCCGGGAGGGGAGGAGAGATAACTTGATAAACTTGCTTTCTCCGAAGATAGTTAAAGCTTATACTTTTTTTCCGCCATTAGGCCCATGGCAGCTTTCAGTTTCAGTGCTATATCGGTATTGTCATAGAAGCCACTGAAGAGCTCTTCTCCGGCACCGATTGCTGAAGTGCTAATCGGGACGCCAGTATGCGAGTAGGAGGTCCATCCCAAACCTGCTTTTTGGTTTAAAACATGGGTCAAAGTCACTGTCAGGGGTTCATAACCACCATAAAGGAGTTGGTTTTCAACAGTTTCATCAACCTTTTTTTCCATACTTTGATTAAATGCTTTTTCGATCATTTTCTTTTCAAAATCGTTAAGAACCAACTGATCTTTCTTTGGGTCACCCTGGAATTTCAGGCCAAAGTTTGTTGTTATCACATCTTTAACCTGCTCGAATGTGATAGTGCTTCTGGCGTGTTGCTCTTTGATTTTTTTAACCGTTTCATCCGAGAATTTCTGGAATGACACCTTTTGGTTTTTAAGAATGCTAAAGTTGGTATCATAAACTGTTCCCGCAAATCCCAATGTTAATCCACCACATTCATGATCACCTGTTACCACGATCAGGGTTTCATTCCAATGTTTTTTATAGAATTCCAGTGCTTTGCCGATTGCCTCATCAAATGCAATATTATTTGTAATAGTTGCAGCGGCGTCATTCGCATGAGCTGCCCAATCTATTTTCCCACCTTCTACCATCATAAAAAAACCTTTTGGATTGTCCAGCAGCTCAATCGCTTTTTCAGTAAATTCGGATAAAGTGATGTCTTCAGGCCCCATATCCATAGCATACGGCAATGCTCCTGCATCCTGCAGCCAGGCATTCCAGGCCAGAATTTTGCCTGAGTTCTTCCCCAACGACATAAATTCGGTTTTGTTGTTAACAATGCGATAACCGTTTTGTTTTGCCAACTCCAATGCGTTACCCATGGGCGCTTTGGATTTCTTGCCGGTAGGATCCATCAACCCGCCACCTCCAAAGAAATCAAAACCACTTTTGGCCAGATCCATATCGATCTCATGCAACATTTTCCTCGTTTTTACATGGGCATAAAAAGCCGCCGGGGTAGCATGATCGATGGAAACGCTGGAAATGATACCCACTTTCATCCCCAATTCCTTGGCTTCTTCGGCAATGGTTTTAACCGGGCGGAAATCGGGATCAACGCCAACATAATTTATATTGGTTTTAAATCCGGTCGCCAGAGCAGTTGCGGAAGCTGCCGAACCGGTGATAAAACGGTCGTTGGCATATGTCGTAGTAATTCCTTGAATCGGAAATTCATCCATCAACAACTTACGTCCCATGTAGTTGTTTGTGGCAGCTCGTTGGGGAATCCCCATTCCATCACCGATAAACAGAAAAACGTATTTGGCTTTCTGTAACGGTTCTTTGGCAACAATATTACCGGTAAAACTGATTATCATGCAGATAATCAAGAAAAACCATTTCATTGCGATGATTTTAAGAGTATTATCTTTTTTCATCTTTCTTCCTTATATAAGATTTGGTTCAAAACAAAATTCTCTCAAGAATAATCAACTCAAATTGATTCACAACACATCAAAGATTAATCGGGTTTATAAGCTCAAAAAAAAACTGCCTAATAACAACTGGAGGGTTAGCTTTGCTCATACCGTTGTTTCAACTGATTTGCGAATGCTTCGTTTTTATTATCCACTTCAAAAATAACGGTTTCACCATTGGGTCCGGCACCCAGAACCGTTTTGGTATAGGGGAGATGGTGCACTGTCTTGAATTTCTGGTTGGTTTTTTCGTTTCCAATAACATAAAATAATATGGACTTAGACACACATTTAGAGACAATAAAAAATATGGGGCTCACCTCGTTGCCTTCTTCAGAATCTAACCGAAAAAAAAAGATCCTGGTTGTTGATGATGAGGAAGCAATCGTTGAATTGCTGAGGTATAATCTAAGGCAAAAAAACTATGACATTACAACTGCGTTTGATGGAAAACAGGCCTTGGATACCGCACGATTTGAAATGCCTGATTTAATTATCCTGGATTTTATGCTTCCGATCCTCAATGGTCCTGAAGTAGCCGAAATTCTAAAGAGTATCCCCGTGACAGCCGATATTCCCATCATATTTCTTACAGCCAGGAACGATCAAGATAGCGTTGCAGCAGGATTTAGAACCGGTGCCAGTGACTATGTTACCAAACCGTTTAATATCGGTGAGTTATTGGCAAGAGTGGAAACACAACTAAAATTGAAGGAGGTCATAGACCAATTAAAGAAAACGGAAAATGATTTGAGAGAAGCAAATTCAATAAAAGACAAGCTTTTTGCCGTTTTTATTCATGATATCAGATCCCCTTTCCATGCCCTCGGCGGATACATCAGTATTCTACACCATCGATACGAACAATTGGGAATATCAAGGCAAAAGAAGATTATCGGGACAATCCAAAAAGGCTCAGTTCAGATTCAGGAACTACTGGAGAATTTGCTGCAATGGTCTCGAATGGAATCTAATCTTTTTGAATTCAGACCTCGGAAATTTAATTTACTGAATGTAATAACCCGAATTCTTAACTTGTATTCTGCACAATTAAAAACAAAAGGGGTTGTTCCCATAATCGAAATCGACCATTCCGTTAATATTCATGCTGATGAGGTAATGACCGAATCCATCGTCCGCAATCTGCTTTTGAATGCGATTAAATTCACCCCGGATAACGGTACTATCAAGATTCAATCCAGATCCCTTGGGGATTTTGAAGAAGTATCAATTTCTGATTCAGGCGTCGGTATCAGTGAAGAAAACCAAAAAATGATCTTCAACAAAGAGCATCGGTTCACAAAGTTGGGATTGAATGGTGAAACAGGCGCTGGATTAGGGCTGATTCTATGTAAAGAGTTCATTCAAATCAACGGAGGTGAGATATCTGTTAACAGTATTGAGGGCAAAGGTTCAAATTTCCGGTTCACCCTTCCCAGGTCAGGATACTTCAAAACAGCAACTTCAATTAAAAAGGGAGAATAGAAGTGAACACAGCTAATATTAAACCAGAAAATAGAATAGATCTCGAAAACGCGATTACTGTCCTCGATTATGCATTTCAACCGATAGTTAATATTCACACCGGGATTTGCTATGGTCATGAAGCGCTGTTGCGTTATACTGATAAAATTGGGTTTAAGACGATAGATGCCTTTTTCGATTACCTGTATCTTGACGGATGCTTACACGAAATTGAATTGGCATTACAGGAAAAAGCCATCACCAAATTTTCCTCCTTACCTGCCAATCGAAAAACCAAGCTATTTTATAATCTGGATAGTCGTCTTTTTCATTCCGAATCTGACTTCACAATAGAGACGCAGACCATTCTTGAAAAGAATGATCTTAGCTGGGAGAACATCTGTTTTGAAATATCTGAAAAGAATGACCTCCCGGACATTAAAACATTAAGGAAAAATCAGGAAATTTTCCGTACCAGAAAAATAAAAATTGCAATCGATGACTATGGAATCGGTTTTTCTGGTCTGCAAAAGCTCTATGATACGGAACCCAACCTGATCAAGATTGATCGTTTTTTTATTCGTGATGTTTCGACAGATAATAAAAAACGTCTGTTTGTGACCATGATCGTCAATCTGGCGCATATGATGGGGTGCCTGGTTGTGGCGGAAGGGGTCGAAACCGAGAAGGAATACTTCAGTTGTCGGGATATTGGCTGCGATCTGGTGCAGGGGTATCTGGTACAAAGACCGGTTATTGATATCTCAGAACTTAAATCAAATTATGATCTTATCCATCGTTTAGGAACGCAAGACCGCCGCACAATAAAGGAAAATGACCGAAAACTGATTCTTTCCGAGCTGGAATCCCTGAAACCGGCGCTCAATACCGAAAGAGTGGTGAATGCATTTGAAATGTTCAGAACACAGAAGGAAGGACTGTTACCCATCATCAACCAGACAGGAGAGCCAATAGGAATCATTCGGGAAAGCATTTTTAAGGATTATGCCTATTCGAGATACGGCCGTGATCTGCTGGAAAAAGTGTCCCGAAACCAGTCGCTTGAAGACTTCATCACCTATTTCCCAATAGCTGAAATTCGAACGCCCATCGAGAAAGTACTGGAAATATACTCTCTGAACGAGAATATCGAGGGTATTATCATCACTGAAAATCAGGAGTATCTTGGATTTTTAAGCGCTCAGTCCCTGTTAAAAGTCCTGAATGACAAGAACCTGGCAATTGCCCGTGATTTGAATCCATTAACCAGGCTACCGGGCAATACCCTGATTCATGAATACATCTCCAATTCGTTACAAACTCTCGACACGCAATACAGCCTTATCTATTTCGATTTTAATGATTTCAAGGCTTATAATGATCGATACGGATTCCGACAGGGAGATCGGGCCTTGCATCTCTTTGCCCAGATTCTCAAGCGCAAAGCCAGTATGCCGAACTATTTTACCGGTCATATCGGAGGCGACGATTTTTTTATGGGGATTAAGGACGAAATGACGGAACATATTCTGGGATTGGTTCTGGATATTGTTTACACATTTAAAAAAGACGTGGAAAGTTTTTACGATAGAGAGACCCTCGAAAAGGGTTATATCAAAGCCAAAGACAGGTATGGAAAAATGCGATCTTTTCCCCTCATGGCTATCAGCTCAGTGTTGATCACTCTTCCGTCAAACCGAACCCGTGTCTTTTCATTCGAAGATATCAGCAATACCATGGCCGTGATGAAAAAAAGGTCCAAAGCTTGTGAAACCGGAATCTGCCACTTGAATCTGGGATGCATTGAAGACCAGCCCACTCTTGGTTTTGACTTCATTGATGATTACCTAACTCAGGTTGGCAATGAAATCTATAATTAGGAGACCGGGGCTTGCATCCTGGTGTTAATGGCCATCGCGATTTTGTGCAAATGTGCAAGCCCTTTCCGGTTGTTAAAATTTTAGTATGAAGCTGTTCAAACAAAGCAGCAAAGTCCTCAAAGGAGAACAATTGAATTAATCCTGAAACCACCACCTCCGGTTAACTCCCGAAAACCAGTCTTTTCTCCACCCTTTGACAAATGCTCAAATTTGATTGTATGATCCCCCTATTTAAGGATGATCAATTGAATTATCCAGAGTTTTTTCCATGACCGATCAAACGTCATTTTTACCCCTAAAAACGAACAATGAAGCCAAGTGCCAACGCTAAGATAAGATAGGATCATATACTGGCATGCTACAACATTTATTTTTCATCAATACCTCTTAAACAACCATTAACAAAGTCACCATCTAAAACCGCTTTTCGATTTATATCTTCAAATAGCGGTATAATAAAAAGTTTGGGGCATATTTATAAAGTTGAAATGATAAGAGAAGTAAGCATTAAAGATGCTGACCAAATATGCAAAATTTACAACCACTACATTGAAAATACTATTGTGTCCTTTGAGGAACAACCTGTATCTACCCTTGATATGGAGGAACGGATAGCGAAAGTTATTTCATCCAATCTTCCTTGGTTGATAATGGAAGATAAAAATTCAGTTGTAGGATATGCTTATTCTTCCCCTTGGAGCGAAAGAGGTGCTTATCGCCACTCAGTTGGAGTTACAATTTATCTTTTGCATGATCACACTGGCAGAGGACTTGGGTTTGAGCTTTATAGTGCATTATTTGATAAACTCAGATCTTTAAACGTTCATTCACTAATTGGTGGAATTGCATTACCGAACCCCGGAAGTGTCGCTTTACACGAAAAAATGGGCATGATAAAAGTTGCTCATTATAAAGAAATAGGTTTTAAATTTGGTGACTGGGTTGATGTTGCATTTTGGCAACTCATAATTTGATCCTATTAAATATCTGGAGTCGGCGCTAGTCGCCTTGGATGAGTTCAAATTTTATAGTTTTTGGCAGCATTATCTTTAATCAACTACCGTCGCAGCCGCGGCTCATAATTGCGTTGGTGTAAAAAAATTACATGCGAAAGATAGAAGTCGTCGAATATGATCCCTCCTGGCCAAAGCACTTTGAATCTGAGAAAACGCTCTTGCTGAACACCTTGGGATCAATCGCCATCGAAGTGTATCATGTCGGGAGTACGGCGGTTCCAGGTCTGGCAGCCAAGCTAACTATCGATATACTTGTCGAGGTTAGAGACCTGGCTGCACTTGATGACCTCAATGGTGAGATGGAAAAAATCGGGTACAAGGTTAAAGGAGAGTTCGGTATTCCTGGCAGAAGATACTTTCAGAAAGGTGGTGATGACCGCTCACATCAGGTTCACGCCTTTACGGACCGTGATGATAATGTTTTTAGGCACATTGCTTTTCGTGACTATTTACGTTCAAACCAGGCTGTTGCGCTCGAGTACGCTGCTTTAAAGAAAAGAGTCGCCAGGCAATGCAATAATGACATTGATAAGTATTGTTGCGGTAAAGATGCCTTCGTGAAACACCATGAAGAGATTGCAGTGAAACTAAAAGCATTTCACCCAGAATAGAAAAAGGGGGGCAAAAACCCGAGATATGGAAAAAGTAAATTATGACAATGTGGCTGAAGTATATGAATATCGATATCAGAGTGCATACTCTATCGACGGAATTCCGCATAAGCTGCAGAATATTGAAAAAAAGTACAATATCAAAACTGTTCTTGAAGTTGGGTGTGGAACAGGTCATTGGCTGAACGTTTTTAAGAACGACCCATTTGTTATTGGCATTGATGCTTCTCCTGCTATGCTGTCAAAAGCAAACACACCGGAATCGTCCTGTTACCTGGTTCAAGGCCTCGACAATCGGCTACCAATTAAAAACAACTCTATTGATTTCATTTATTGTGTCAATGCTATCCACCATTTCGAAGATCCGGAGAAATTCATTCACGAATGCAAACCCATTCTGACTCAAAACGGGATATTATCAATAATCTGTATGAATCCTCATGCTGGTTTGGATAATTGGTTTATCTACGATTTTTTTAGTGGGACGCTGGAAAAAGATTTACAGCGCTATCCTTCACCCGTTGATTTTGAAAGATGGCTTCATAAAGCTGGATTTACGGAAATAACACTTCAAATTGGTGAAAGATTGCAAAACAGAATTATTGGAGAAGATATTTTCCCATTGCCAAAAGAGTATACTTCGCAGCTTTCTTTAATGAATGATCACGAATATGAAATGGGAATCAAAAAAATTCGAGATTTTATGGATTTTACATGTTCAAAGAATAAAATACCTGAATTCAATGTCGATATATCACTTTCAATGGTGACAGCCAGAATTTCTAGATAGTTCCAATCTCCAAATGCATTCAGTCGACCATCCCTGCTGCTCTGGGGCTGACGAGTAATGCCGATGTTAGCTTCATCCTTACAATCCAATTTGGTGTTCTCCATTTGAGAGATACTGACACGTGGTGAAAAAGAATGAACCGTGGAAAAAACAAGATTTGAAATTCCAACGGGAGCGGGGAAGAAATCAGAATTTATAAGAAGAAAATAAATAACTTGCAGACAAATTGCTAAAGATCGACCCGTTCAGCCGCTTGCGTGTCAAAACCGGTGGTTTGTAACGGCATTGTGCTTTTACTCAATATAAGTGACTTCAATACCTAGTTTTTTTGCAGATTCTGCAAATTTGATATCAGCGGTTAGTAATGGAGTTTTATTTGATGCAGCAATTGCCAGATGCAATGCATCCAGAGTTCTGAGAGGTAGGTTGAATTCGGCAATCCAATTCATTGCTGTCGAGAAGTGCTTTGGCTGAATAGGCAGGTATGTAAAGCTCTTTTTGTCAATATGAGTTCTAAATACAGACAAAACGGCTTTGCCATCTTCTTGAGACAAAGCTTTTTCTCTGATTTTTCGCGTAAGTGCAGAGGCTAATTCAACTTCGGTAAGCTGGCTAATTACAGGATTTGCAGTTTCAGTCAAAATGCTTTCGACTTGGTCACTATTTTTTTCTGGGCAGTAATATGCTACCAGAACACTCGTATCAATATAAATCATTAGTAGCGCTCTTCTTCTCTATGATCTATTACGGTTTGACTGAGTGATTTTCCTTTAACACTAATTTTACTTCTAAATTGCTTTAAACTCTGTAAGGGGTTAGGTTTAGTATCAATATTAGAAATACGGGCAACACGTTTTCCTCTACGTGTGATAATAATTTCTTCCCCTTTTTCGACTTTATCAAGGATAGAACTAAGATTGTCCCTGACTTCTTTCACATTGATTTCAAGCATGATTACCTCCTGTTATGTACACTTGAAGAGTACCCTTAGTGTTGCCCTTTGTCAAGACAACATTACATTTTCATAAAATATTGGTTTTAAACAGCAATGTCCGGTTAGGTTATTGCAACAATAACGAGAAACGGCTTTCAAAATAATGGAATGTACAAAGACGCCATTACTTTAACTTTAGCTATTATTTGTTTAGAAAAAAGTAGGATGGGCT
>Ga0180009_10000236_pt1 | contig 82714 bp, 92 predicted proteins | sample OS_PC_MetaG_FD_123537 | JGI IMG/M metagenome (GOLD analysis project Ga0180009, IMG submission 123537) | Groundwater microbial communities from the Aspo Hard Rock Laboratory (HRL) deep subsurface site, Sweden - OS_PC_MetaG | ecosystem: Environmental > Aquatic > Deep subsurface > Groundwater... | reverse complement strand
TTCTAATGTCTCTCCTAACGACCAGCCAACTATCTTTCTGGAATAAGCATCTGTTATCAAAGAAAGATAACAAAATCCTTGTGAACTGGATATGTAGGTGATGTCGCTAACCCATACCTGATGTGCCTGTGTGGGTTCAATCCCCTGGATCAGATTGGGGTATTTTCTTAGCCAATGTTTACTCATTGTTGTATATACATACTTCTTGCGTTTGCGAACTAATAGTCCGTTTTCTCTCAGAAATGCAAAGAATGAATCTCGTCCCATAAATAGCTCCTCTGGCAGCTGGGGTTGTATTTTTAACATCAGTTTACGCCCACCGATTCGGGGCATTTTCTTACGCTCCTTGATTATCATTTGTAAGATGATCTCTTCTTTGACTACTTCTTTGTAATTGTACTTAATGCGTTGATAATATGCTTGTCTGCTCTTGCCAAACAGTTCGCAAAGTGTGCTCATATCGCTATGTGCTTCTGCTTCGCGCAGCATCGTTACTGCTTGGCTCCAGACTTTTTTCGGATTGATATCTTTAGCTCTTCTTCTGCTATATCTATCAGCGTATTGAGCGCTTTGGTTCGTAGCTTTTCATATTCCAGCTCTTGCTCAAGCGTTTTTAGCTTCTGCTCCAGTTCTCGCTCTTGTCGGGGTTTTTTGATTTCTTTGGTCACTTGGTTATTAACTTTTATTTGTGCTTCTGTTGGATAACTCAGGCCAAATTTACGCATCCAGTTCATAATACATGAGTTCCCTCTAACTCCGTACTTCTGCATCAGGTCCTTTTTGCTTATCGAACTCTGAAGGTACTCCTGGACAATCTTGTATTTAAGTTCGTCCGGAAATTGATTTACTTTTCTTTTCATATTCCTGTTTTAAGTTTACTTTTTCTGTAAACCTATTTCAGGACAAGACAAGTATTGAACTTCGACTTTCGACCTTCTGACCTTCGACCTTCGACCTTCAGACCTTCGACCTTCAGACCTTCGACCTTCAGACCATCAACCCATAAACTCATCAACCCATAACTTTTTTACCTTTAGTTTGTTTTTATTTAGATTTAATCTAAATTAGCGGCCTGATTGGGTAGCACATAAATCAAACACAAATTAAACATAATGAGATTCTTACGTTTTTTTAATGGGGCTGGTTTGGGGCTTTTAATCCTTTTTGCTGGTCTTTTTTCAACACTTCAGGCAGCTGAAGAGCTCGGAGTTTACGAAAGATTGGATCAATATATTCAGGATGATATCGTTTTCACCGATGAAAATTTTAATCAGATCAATATCAAAAATGCCATCGATAAACCTACAATCATTGCGATGGTTTACTATGAATGCCCGGGAATTTGCACTCCTTTATTGAATGGTCTGGCTGATGTGATGAAGAAATCTGATTTGGAACTCGGCGAAGATTATCAGGTATTTACAATCAGCTTTTCGCATGCGGAAAAGACTGTTTTGGCTCAGCGCAAAAAGAAAACCTACACCAAGCTGGTTGGAAAAGGCGATCTTGAAAACGGCTGGCATTTTTTCACCGGTGACAGTTTGAATATCGACAGATTTCTCGACAATATTGGTTACAAGGTCAAGCAGGAAGGCGAAGAGTTTATCCATCCCGCCACTTTGGTTGTCATTAGTCCCGAAGGAAAAATTACACGTTATCTGCATGGCACGGATTACTTGCCATTCGATATGAAAATGGCCATCGTTGAGGCCGGGATGGAGCGTTCGGGGCCAACGATCAATAAAATTCTTGATTATTGCTTCAGCTATGACGCTGAAGGAAAAAAATATGTTTTTAATGTAACCAAAGTTTCCGGCAGCATCATCCTCATTTTGGCGCTGGTATTGCTTGGTTCATTGCTGTTATCTAATCGTAAAAAGAAAACCAATCACGCACATTAATTCTATGACAAATACAGCATTGAGTTTAAATTATCTCCAGGCAAAGAAGGGAATTTTTTCCTGGATTTTCAGCGTTGACCACAAGCGGATTGCGCTGCTTTACCTGTATTCAATCGGTACATTTTTTCTGGTAGGCGTTACCCTGGGCGTTTTGATGCGTTTGGAGTTGCTTAATCCCGGCAAAGATATTATGGAGGCCCAAACCTACAACCAGGTGTTTACAATGCATGGGGTAATCATGATATTTTTGTTTATCATTCCGAGTATTCCTGCAGTATTTGGCAACTTCTTCCTGCCGATAATGCTCGGTACGGATGATGTTTCCTTTCCCCGATTGAACCTGCTTTCGTGGTGGATTTACATTATTGGTGCAATTATGGCACTTTCAACCCTGTTGTTTGGCGACGGACCCGCTGATACAGGCTGGACGTTTTATGCGCCATACAGTGTTAAAACCGGAACGAATGTTACGATGTCGGTGTTGGCAGCCTTTGTCCTTGGATTTTCTTCAATCCTCACCGGACTCAACTTTATTGTTACAATACACAGGTTGCGCACGCCGGGCATGTCATTTATGAAAATGCCCTTGTTTGCCTGGGCATTGTATGCAACATCCTGGATTCAGTTGCTCGCTACACCCATCATTGGTATCACCCTGCTTATGATTGTGGCTGAGCGTGTGTTTGGTGTCGGTTTGTTCGATCCCTCCATTGGTGGCGACCCAATCCTCTATCAGCATCTGTTCTGGATCTATTCGCATCCTGCCGTTTATATCATGGCATTGCCTGCCTTTGGTATTATTTCGGAGCTGCTGCCCACCTTTGCTAACCGCACCATTTTTGGTTACAAAGCCATTGCTTTTTCCTCCTTAGCGATCGCTTTTGTGGGTTATTTCGTGTGGGGCCATCATATGTTTACTTCAGGAATGAGTGGGCCGGCGCGAATTATATTTTCTATCATGACGTTTTTGGTAGCCATCCCTACCGCTATTAAGGTGTTTAACTGGGTGGCCACGCTTTACAAAGGCTCAATAGATGTGCAACCGCCCTTGCTTTATGCGCTGGGTTTTATTTTTCAGTTTATGATTGGTGGACTTTCCGGACTGGTATTGGGCGCACTGGCTGCTGATATTCATTTGCACGACACTTATTTTGTTGTCGGACACTTTCATTACGTCATGTTTGGCGGAACAGGTTTTGCCTTTTTTGGAGCAATTCATTATTGGTATCCAAAAATCTGGGGCAGGATGTATAACAAACTGGTCGCTAATATTGCTTTTTTTATCCTCTTCATTGGATTTAATACGCTTTATTTTCCCATGATGATAGTTGGCCTGATGGGAATGCCCCGCCGTTACTATGATTATTTGCCCGAGTTTCACTTGCCCAATATGATCAGCACCTATGGATCATGGATTTTGGCCACCGGCTTGCTGCTTATGCTTGGGAATTTGATTGCGGGATCCCGCAGGAAAAGGGAGCATATCGACAGAAACTATTGGAAAACAGGGATCACACTGGAGTGGCAAACACTCTCGCCACCACCGGTTTCCAACTTTGACCGCATGCCTGTTTTGCCAAAAGACGGCCCTTATGATTATGACCATAAACCTGAAATTAAAGAGAAGGAAGACTAATTATGGAACACACAGCAGGATTTAGTCTGCCCAATTCGGGGCACAACAGAGATGCTGAGGCCTCAAAAATGGGGATGTGGCTCTTTTTATTCACCGAGCTGTTGCTTTTTGGCGGCTTGTTTATCGTGTATATGGTTTACCGTAGCCTGAACCCGGAAGCCTTTTTGCTGGCATCTTTTGAATTGGATGTTACTTTGGGAACCTTCAATACGGTTGTGTTGCTCGTAAGTAGTATGACCATTGCCATGTCGATCACTGCGATTCAAAAAGGCAATAGCAAGCTTTCGATACAGCTGCTTGTCGTTACTTTAGTTGCTGCTACCGTCTTTTTGATTGTAAAATACTTCGAATGGTCATCTAAGATTCATCACGGATTGTTTCCCGGACAGGAGTTGTATGCCAGTCTGCCTCCCGGCGAAAGCTTGTTCTTTTTCCTGTACTTTTTTATGACCGGACTGCATGCCCTGCATATTATCATCGGCGGCATTATCATTGGTGTTGTCGTTTATCGTACCCGAAAAGGATTGATTAGCAGTGAGAAATATACACTTACCGAAAATGCCGGATTGTATTGGCACCTTGTCGATTTAATCTGGATTTATCTTTTTCCTTTGTTTTACCTCATCCATTAATGCGTTAAAATTATGCGTGAAGATCAAAATAAAACCCCGGAGAACAAGCAGCAACAACTGCATATCACTTCCTACAAGGAACATTTTAGTACACTTGCAGCCCTTTTGTTGCTTACCGTTATCACTGTTGCAATATCTGTATTTGGTGCCGACCTGCGCAGTCTGTCAGTTTTTACCGCCCTGCTTATCGCAACGGTAAAAGTAATTGTGGTGGCCTATTATTTTATGCACTTGAAATACGATACTAAAATTTATACCTGGCTGGTACTCATTGTTGTTGTACTTTTTGTGTCTTTTACTGTTTTGACCAGCATTGAATATTTAAACCGTTAAGAGAATATGAGAACAGGAGCTTCAACTTTTGCTGAAGGTGTCGATTTGTCGTTATACATTATTGCTGGTATTTCGATATTCTTCCTCATCGGAATTACTGCAGTGATGATCTACTTTGTATTTCGCTACAGTAAAAAACGCAACCCCAAAGCCACGAATATCGAAGGCAGCAATACCCTTGAAGTGATCTGGACAGTGATCCCGACGCTTCTAGTTATAGTCATGTTTTATTATGGATGGATGGGCTACAAGCCCATGAGAAACGTTCCGGATGATGCGATAGTAATAGAAGCCTATGGCCAGATGTGGAAATTCTCGTTTGAATATCCTGATGGTAAAGTTACCGATTCATTGGTGGTGCCTGTTAACAGACCCGTAAAGCTGAATCTTAACTCCAGGGATGTATTGCATAGCTTTTATATCCCGGCTTTCAGGGTAAAGGAAGATATGGTGCCCAACGGCGAAAACTACCTTTGGTTCGAACCAAATTTGCCAGGCCGTTACGATATATTATGTGCCGAATATTGTGGTCAGCTGCACTCTTATATGCTTTCGAGTATCACGGTAGTATCTGATGCCGAATACAATAGCTGGCTCACCAGTGCTCCAAGCATTACTGATGAGCATCCCGGGTTGAGCCTCCTGAAACAAAATGCCTGTCTCACTTGTCACTCTCAGGATGGAAGCAAAATAATTGGCCCCTCGTTCAAGGGATTATTCGGGAAGACGGAAATAGTTGTGACAGATGGGCAGGAACGCGAAGTTACCGTTGATGAAACCTATATTACCCGCTCGATAAAAGAACCGAATGCAGATATCGTGCAGGGCTATATGAAAGGGCTGATGGTTTCGTACGCTGAGGTATTGAGTGACGAACAGATCGCAGAGATCATTGATTACATTAAAACACTGGAGTAAAATGCTGAAAGAAAAACTCCTGCTGCTGGCTGAGCTGAGTAAGGTTAAAATCACATTTGCTGTGGCCTTAACGACTATAGCCGGCTATTTGTTGGCCAACAAAAGCTTTGATTTGGGCTTGTTGTTGCCAACGATTGGAATTTTCATACTGGCTTGTGGATCTTCTGCCTTGAATCACTTTCAGGACAGCGACCGCGATGGCCTGATGAAACGCACGCAGCACAGACCCATTCCGTCGGGAAGGATAAGTAAGAGTGCCACGCTCGCCATTGCTATAGTCATGGCGGTGATTGGTTCGTTGATGATTTACCTGGGATCTGATTTTGTAGGTTTCCAGCTTGGTATTCTTGCGCTGATCTGGTACAATGGGATTTATACGCCGATGAAGAGAAAAACAGCTTTTGCCGTAATACCTGGTTCTGTTATTGGAGCCATTCCGCCAGTGGTTGGCTGGGTTGCCGGTGGCGGTGATGTTTTCGATCCACGTGCGCTGATACTGGCTTTTTTCTTTTTTATCTGGCAGGTTCCTCACTTTTGGCTGCTGATGCTCAAATACGGAAAAGAATACGAAAAGGCCGGCTATCCTTCCATCACCCAGATTTATAACGAACAGCAAATCAGGTTTATCACTTTTTTATGGACTTTCGCTACCGGTGTTTCTGCTTTGATGTTGCCATTGTTCGGACTTACGCATCACGTAAGCATCACCCTGGTCATCCTTTTGGCTGTATTTTGGCTGGTTTTTATCTTTGCAGGACTGCTCAAAAAGCAAAGCTCACCGCTCAATCCGTTTTATTACTTTATGCGGATTAATTATTTCGTGCTGGTGATGATTATTGCGCTGGCTGTTGATCCGCTGCTCGGATAGCCCATAGCTGAAATTACTGATAGACGTGTTTTTTAAAGAGTAGATTATTTACTCGGTGTTATCGCGTGTTAAATTCCTGACATCGCTCATCTACCTTAATCCGAACATTAGTTGCTGCTTGGTTGTTATAATGGCTAAATACTACAAATGACTGTAAACGATTTTCAATTTACCACAACTGATTCCGGCGGCATGTTTTATCTGGGTGATGCATCTGCTCCTGACGCCTATATTTCATACACCACAATTGATTCAAACCTTATTTCGATCGATCACACTGTAGTAAAACCTGAGCTTGGCGGGCAGGGAATTGCTAAAAAACTGGTGAAAAAGATTATTGATCTGGCCATTGGCGAAAAATACAAAATAATCCCTGTTTGCAGTTATGCCAGCGCCTTTTTTGAGAAAAACAAGGAATATCAATACTTGCTGGCACCTGAGCAAGGGATTTAGTGGATAGAAATAGTTAATTTTGCCGTCAATAAGTGAATAATTTATGCGCTGGATGAAGTTCTCTATCGGCTTGTTTTTTACCGGAATTGGTGTATTAGGCGCCTTTTTGCCTGTATTGCCATCAACGGTATTTTTTATCACAGCAGCCTATTTTTTTAGTCAGAGTTCCGAAAAAGCAGAACACTGGTTGCTGAACCATCCGCGATTTGGCCCTCCGGTTGTTAAGTGGCGCGAAGAACGTGCCATTTCGCGTCCCGCAAAAGTTTTGGCCACGAGTGGCATTTCGGTTAGCGGAGTGATCATCTATCTCGCTGAACTTCCGCTGATTGCCATGGGATTCTCTTTTGCAGTGCTGATTGGCAGTTTAGTTTATATCCTTACCAGACCATCGTGATCGCTTAACTGCCCTGCGAAACCGCAATTTTTAATCATGAATCTTCATCCGATGGCGAATAATTCCTTAAATAGTCCATCCAAAATACCAGCTTGTGTAGGCAAACAAAGCCACATAAATCAAAGCTGGTAACAAGTTGAGCATCTTTATCTGTGCCACTTTCAGTATGTTTAAGGCCAAACCCAGCAACAATACACCACCCGTAGCCGATATTTCGGCAATAAGTTGTTCCGGGAAAAAAGTGCCAAACCAAAAAGCGAAAAGCGTTAGGCTTGCCTGATAAATAAACAAGGGCACAGCCGAAAATAAAACGCCAATCCCGAGCCCGGAAGCCAGTGCAACGGAAGAAATGCCATCCATCACCGACTTCAGATAGTACAGTTCCGGTTTGCCGCCCATGCCTTCTTCAATAGCGCCCAATACCGTCATCGAACCCATGCAGTACAACAAAAAAGCCGTTAGCAAGCCTTCGTTAAAGCGTTTGCTGCCAATATGTAATTTTTTGGCCAAACGTGATGCCAGTCCATCAAAATAGGTTTCGAGTTTTAATAATTCACCGGTCAGGCCGCCGGCAATCAGGCTTAGCACAACAATTAACCAGGAATTTGCTCCTAAAGCCATTTTCATGCCCAAGGCAAGCGTAAACAAACCTATCGCCTGAAAAATTATAGCAACAAAACGCTGCGGCAAGCGGGTGTGAAACAACAAACCCAACAGGCTGCCAGCCACTACTGCTAAAACATTGATTAAAGTTCCGCTTATGATCATGCTTTGTTTTTTAAGTTCGAAAATCCATTAAAAAGGAGTAATGCCTAAAGCCGTCTCCAGAAAATGCTCCGCGATACCATATTCCTGTTTAAGCGCGTTAATTCGTTTGGCAATGGTTTCTTTATCAGGCGCCTCTTTCGATTTCACGCCGGTTAGCAAAAGGTTTTTCGGACTGTGCTCCAGTTCCACAAACTCCATAATCTGGCTTTTGTAGCCATGATATTCCATAATGAGCGCACGCAGGGTGTCGGTGAGGATTTCGGCCTGCCGTTCCATCAAAATCCCAAAATGGAGTGCAGGATGTTGCATGGCGTTGGCCGAAATGGCTTTTCGAATCTGTTTATGGCAGCATGGCGCGCACACAATCAGCTTTGCTCCAGCCTTTATGCCGGCGGCAATGGCGTCGTCGGTGGCGGTGTCGCAGGCATGAAGGGCAATCAACACATCCGTGTTTTCAATCCGATAATCGGCAATACTTCCTGCGTCAAAATGCAAACCCTCGAGTTTTGCTGCTTGTGCTATATGATTGGTTTTGCTTACCAGATCGGTCCGCATCTCTACGCCGGTTAATTCCAGCTCGCGACTTTGATGCTGTGTGAGGTATTCGTGCAAGGCAAAAGTTAGATAGCCTTTGCCGGCTCCCATATCCACGATATGCAGCTTTTGTCCGGCGGGCAGGCTTTTGAGCAATGGTGCAAGTATTTCAACATAGCGGTTAATCTGCTTGAATTTATGCTGCATCGAAGGGAGGATATTTCCTTCACGATCGGCCAGCCCCAGCTGAAACCACCAGACAGCAGCCGGGTTTAGCAGCCGTTTTTTCTGTCGGTCGTGTTGCATATCAGGAGCTGCGCGTTTTTCAATCTGGCGGGTTTTTAGCTTCATCTTACCACTCGAAAAAATTGTCAGGCTGCTGTCAGTCTCCAATCCGAACAGATCGGCCTGCATAAAATGCGTCTCCAGCAGCTGCTGCACCTTTTCTTTTGCCTGTCCGGCAACAAAATTCTTCACTTCATGGCGCTGTGTGTACTTGTATTCAAAGGAGTAATATTTGCCGGCCTTGAGCTGAACGGGCTTTACATAAACATTGCGTAATTCATCCGATTTGCGACGCGGCTTACTCAATGTGAGCTTCACCAGTTTTTCGTTAATGAGTTTTTCTTCGAGTAATTCCAGAAAACGCAGGAGAGCTTCGTCCATGATTTACAATTTTTGGCAAAGTTACAACCTTAATCAACAGGATGTGAATATGTCAATTCCCACGCCTTCACTTTCAAACTGCTAAGAAATACTAAAAATCTTGCAAATAGATTTCATTTCTACTTGTAAACTGAGAAAAAATCTATTACTTTTATGGGTCTTGGAAACATTGGTTCACGCATCTCAGGTGGTAATGGTATATGCATAGTCACTATTTATGCAGGTTAAAAAGCTATTTCGTGGCAACAGAAAGTGTTTTGATTAATGGAAACTTTACAATGACCTTAAGCTCAAAACTTTATATTGATGCAAGCACTTGTTACTAAAACATTTATCGCAATGAAAAAAGCAATTATTTGTCTCCTTATTATTGGCAGCATGATTGCTTGTAAAAAAGAAGATAAAATATGTGAAAACCCACCGGAAGGCATTTACGAAGGTTGGTTTACATCTACAGGTTCTGATGAAACTACTCACCGACCATTTCTTTATTTAAGCATTATCAACGATACTACAATTAAAGTTAGTAGGTCGACAAATTCTACTTCCAATTATTCTGTAATCAGAACAGGCTGCAATTTAAACGGGAAGATTGGTGCAGGATTAGGGTATAACAATGTTATGGATATTGATGGTGTATTGAGTAATGAAGCCGATTTGGCTACAATTAGAGGAAATTACACCTATATTGATCGTTCCGGTGGCCTTGGAAACCCAAATCCTCAATGGTTTGAGGTGACTGGTACTTTTATTATCAAACAACAAAAATAACAAACATGAAAGCAAAATCGATTATTCTATCTATTATCATTACTGCAATTTTCATCTTGAACAGCTGTAGTAAAGATGAGAAATCAATACCAATAATAAAAAAAGAGCACATAAGTGGTTTTGTTCAAAAAGGACCATTTATCAACGGAACAAGTATCTCAATCAATGAATTAAATGCTGATTTATCACAAACAGGAAAAATGTACAATACTCAAATCACCGATAACAAGGGAAGTTTTGAAATCGGAAACATTGAGTTAGTATCAAATTACATTAGTTTAAGAGCAGATGGGTTTTATTTTAATGAAATTCTGGGAGAACAATCGACTTCTCAGATTACGTTGTATGCCTTGTCTGATATTTCAGATAAAACAACAGTGAATACCAATGTTTTGTCACATTTGGAAAAACCAAGGGTAGAATATTTAGAATCTCAAGGTGTTGTTTTTTCAGAAGCAAAGAGTCAGGCTCAATCAGAGATTTTAGACATATTTAATATCAGCACACCCTTAACCGAATCATCAGAAGTTCTGGATATTTCGCAAGATGGAGATAACAATGCGATTCTTTTAGCCACATCATTAATTTTGCAAGGCTACCGTACTGAAGCTGAAGTAACAGAACTCCTTTCAAATATTAGCACAGATATTAGAGAAGATGGGGCATTAACAAACAATTCGATAGGCTCGCAATTGATAAATCATGCCATTTATCTTGATACTACATCAATTAGAAATAATTTAGTTGACAGATACTCAGATTTAGGCGTAAATGCAGAAATACCATATTTCGAGAAATATATTAGAAATTTTATTGACAGCACAACTTTTGAGATAACAGAAAACCTTATTGAATATCCAACAACTGGTTTATATGGCGAAAATATTCTTGATTTAGAAAAAGAAAGTTATAACGGTGAAAACTTTAGTCTTGCTGCAGATCTCGCCATGGGAACAGAATTAAAGATCAAAATTACTGCATTAGGGACAGGGTTTTGGTTTTTTACAGATGATTCTTCTACGAATTGGCTAATTACACAATTTGATGATGTGACTAAATCACAATACTTTACAGCGATAGATTCAGATAAAAGCTGCGATTTAAATATACAATTTAATTCGGGGACATTTTTAATTGAATATTTTGAAATGGGAGTTTCAGAACCTAATAGGACAAAGATAATTACGATATAACAGTTACCAACATTTTGTATTAGGATGGACAGCGTATGCACTTAATTTCAAGGTTTTTAGCCCCTGCCTATGCCGGCAGGCAGGCGCTCAAAATGTATTGCGGTTTAACAAGAAACTACCACCCAATTCTGCTAATAATCTGTAAATTGAGGGTACATTGGATACTGAAGATGGCTTGACTTTAAAGACAGACACTAATTAAAGGAAATTACAACTAGATTTCATATTCAGTTGGCCTTGGATATCCTAATCCCCAGTGGCTTAAGGCGACTGGTACTTTTATTATCAAACAACAATAACTAAAGCTTTCTACTGCATCTATCAGGCCAGCAAGTAAAGCCAAAATGGCAGTTGCTGTCCTATTGGCACAGCCTTTGATTTAGGCTGACGAAACTAAAAAACTCAAGAAAAATGCATAAAGGTAAAATTGATGTTAAAACCGAGAACATCTTTCCGATTATCAAGAAATTCCTCTATTCCGATCACGAAATATTTTTGCGTGAGCTGGTGAGTAATGCCGTGGATGCCACACAAAAACTCAAAACGCTGGCTTCATCCGGCGAGTTTAATGGCGATTTGGGCGACCTCACCATCAAAGTGGAGCTCGACAAAAAAGCCAAAACGCTTACCATTCGCGATCGTGGAATAGGAATGAATCAGCAAGAAGTTGAACAATACATTAACCAGATCGCTTTTTCGAGCGCTGAGGAGTTCGTTAGCAAGTTTAAAACCAAAACAGAGGCCGAAGCCAATGCCATTATCGGACATTTTGGATTGGGTTTCTATTCCAGCTTTATGGTCTCCGAAAAAGTGGAACTCTTTACTAAAACATACAAAACAGAAGGCGATACGGATGCTGTAAAGTGGGAATGCGATGGCAGCCCGGCTTATACCATCGAAAAAAGTGAGCAGGAAGATCGCGGAACAGCAGTAGTGCTGCATATCGACAAAGAAAACGAAGACTTTCTGGAAGAATATAAGATCAAAGAACTGCTCGATAAATATTGCAAATTCCTTCCTGTGCCCATTCAGTTTGGCATGGAAAAAACCGAAGAGCCACTGGAAGGTGAAAAGGATAAGGACGGCAATCCAAAGACAAAAACGGTTGAGAAACCCCGTATAATCAACGATACCAACCCGCTTTGGAAAAAAGCGCCGGCCGACATCAATGACGAAGAATACAAGGCGTTCTATCGCGATCTGTATCCCATGAATTTCGATGAGCCCCTCTTCCATATCCACCTCAATGTGGATTATCCCTTCAACCTCACCGGAATTTTGTATTTCCCCAAGGTAAAAAGCAATTATGAATTGCAGCGCAACAAAATACAACTCTATAGCAACCAGGTTTTTGTAACGGATTCAGTAGAAGGCATCGTACCCGATTTCCTCACCCTGATGCATGGTGTGATCGACTCGCCTGACATCCCGCTCAATGTGAGCCGTTCATTCTTGCAAAGCGATCAGAATGTAAAGAAAATATCAGGTTATATCTCCAAGAAAGTGGCCGATAAACTGGAAGAGCTTTTTAAGAAAGACCGTGATGCTTTCGAAAAGAAATGGGACGATATCAAGATCTTTATTCAATATGGGATGATCTCTGATCCAAAATTCTATGAGAGGGCCGAAAAATTTGTGTTATTCAAAAATACCGACAGCAAATATTTTACGCCTGAAGAGTATAAGACGCATATTGAGACCAATCAAAAAGACAAGGACAAAAAAACGATTTATCTGTATGCCAACAATATGGACGAGCAGTTTGGCTATATCGAAGCCGCCAAAGAACGGGGCTATGATGTGCTGCTGATGGATGGCATACTCGATAGCAGCTTTATCAACACCCTGGAGCAAAAACTGACCGACAGCAGCTTTACCCGCGTGGATGCCAACACCATAGATAAGCTGATTGTGAAGGAAGAGCAGGAAATGCCTTCAAAGCTCGACGACAAGCAAAAGGAAGCTGTAAAAACAGTTTTTGAAAAAAAGGTTGACAAAAAACGCTTCGAAATCAGCTTCGAGAACCGCAGCGAGACCGACTCACCGGTGGTGATCACACAAAACGAATTTATGCGTCGCATGAAAGAGATGAATGCTGTGGGTGGTGGCGGTATGATGGGATTGGGCGATCTGCCGGATTCTTTCAGTCTGGTCGTAAATACCAACCATCCGCTTATCGCTTCACTACCCGAAAAGGATGAAGCCGAACAGGAAAAAACAATCAGTCAGCTATACGATCTGGCGCGGCTGTCGAAAAACCTGCTCACAGGCAAAGAACTCAACGACTTCGTGAAAAGGAGTTTGGAGATTATCAAGTAGTCTTTGAGATCAGTTATCCTGCAAATACCTTAATATAACGAAAAAAGCTATCCTTCGGGATGGCTTTTTTTTTTGATATAGTCCGATATTAACTACATTCAAACATCAGAATGTGAGCTTAAAAGAAAACTAAACTTAAAATAGATCAAAAACCACATTTATTGACAGTTTAATCTCTTAAATAAATCTTCTTTACATCCAGTATTTCTCCCTGATCAAAAGACGAAAATAACAAAATATAAAGCCCGTTTTCCAGATGACTCAAATCAACATAATCAGGATCATTGGACAGGATATATTCAGATGTTTTGTTGCCAAGTATGTCAACTATTTTAAGGTGAATGGGTTTATTATAGACCTTTACACCTGAAATAAGCAATTGCTTTGAGCCTGCAAGCTGCGTTTTTGAGAAGGCTTCTTTTTTAGTTATGCTTTCATCCACAGTTGTTGGATCAAGGAAGCATCCGATAAACAAACTCGTGTTTTGATTAACATATACTAATTGGTCATTATCGTATTTACAAGAAGCATAGTTTAAATTGTCTCTATACAAAAGCCCAATGTTTCTTCCTACTCCTTCAATAAAAAGCAAGTTTTCGTCCCATATATTTGAATACCAATCAAATTGGATTATTTTCCTGCCTTCCAGATAGTAAACATCTTCAACTGTGCTCCATTCATTTGTATAAACCTCAAAAGTATCTCCTACAGAAAGAGACATATCGACCAGTAAACGTTCATTATTATAAGTATCCTTATACCATAACTTTCCTGTATTGGGATCTTCCCGGAGCTTGCCTTCATAAAAATAAGGCATATCATAAAAATTGGTATATATATTAGCATAAACAGAATCGGGATAACTCAGGCAATACATTTCAAACGCAATCAAGCCAAACAACTCTGCTTTGGCCATATTCCATGATACTGAATCAACATTGAGCACGGCCAGGTAATTTTCCGCTTCAATTTTATTACTAAATGACGGTTCGGGCACTTGGCTATATGAATAAGATGTAGAACAAATAAGAAAAATTAAACTTATGGCATATTTGTATTTCATGATACTTGCTATATAAATGAAGGAAATAAATAGTTGAAAAATATTGCGTTATCTCTCCCGGCATCCAAGCCCGCAACCCGGCTTGGAGTCTGCTGACTGATAAAGTTATTCTTCCCAAGCTTAAAAATAGTTCTGTTTGCGTGGTTTATATAAGCATAAGTTGTGTGTTTCAAGCTGATTAGACAAGTTATGGCATGGGTGCAAGGCAAAACCATGCCTTTGCATTGCCGGCCTGAAATATCAAATAAATGTGTGCTTTCCTTGCTGGGATTGGTGGTAGCTAACTGTAATACAAACCTGTATAGCTTATGAAGAAAATCTGGTTTCAGTTTGTTGAGCTGTTTTGAAAGTGTAATCCAGATATGCCATTGGACAAGCATGGGGTTGGATGTTTTGGTTTGGGGGCTAAGATAATACATTAGCCAGCGGAAATCAAGTGGTTTTAGGTTAAGTTTAGGCGATTTACTGGCTGCATTATGTTGATACAAGCTGCTGGTGTTTTCACTACGAGCGATGCCACAAAGAGCTACAGCGCGAACTATCTCACCGAAGGTAATCCTTTCGCGTGGTAAATAACTTAAACTATTAATATTTGTTTCTAATGATAAAACAAATGTATTGTGGAGCAAGAAAGTGATAAGTAAGGTCAAACGAAAGGAATTCCATGGGCGAGAAAAGTTCCTACTGCTGTAGCAGGGTGCTAAAATATAATATGCAGTCAGTGTGCGACTCCAAGTCGCACCCTGACTAAAACGGAGCCGCCCCACTACTGGCAAAAAAAACTATTTAAAGCCGTAAAACTTAAAGCCCAACAAAGCGTTATAACATGAAGTAAATTTCACTACAAGATCTATGGCACTCCCTTTTCGTTTGATAACTGCTTTCGTGCTGGTTCTCTTTTTGGCTTTTGAATCTCCTCTTCAGGCTGAAGAAGAGGTCGCAAAACCGTTTTTAACCTTAAGTGGCTACATCAGCGATGCCTCCACCGGGGAGATGCTGATAGGTGGAACGCTTTATATTACGGAGCTTTCCGGAGGAACAGCTACCAATGTTTACGGCTACTATTCCGTGCGACTTGATCCGGGCTCTTACTCCCTCACATACTCCTATATTGGATACAATTCCAAACAGCTACAGCTTGATTTGCGTAATGATACCCTCATCAATATCAAACTTTCTCCTCAGGAAATGGAGCTGAATGAAGTGGTCATAACCGGCGAATCAGCCCTCGAAAATGTGAGACGTCCACAAATGAGCGTGGCCCGGCTCGATATCAAAAATATTCGCCAGATTCCTGCCTTTATGGGTGAGGTAGATGTGATCAAGGCCCTGCAGCTATTGCCCGGCGTGCAAGCCACCTCCGAAGGCGGATCGGGTTTTAGCGTGCGTGGTGGCAGTCCCGATCAAAACCTCATTTTGCTTGACGAAGCCCTGGTGTATAATCCTTCGCATCTGCTTGGTTTTTTCTCAGTTTTTAATAACGATGCCGTAAAAAGCGTGGAACTTTATAAAGGCGATATCCCTTCTGAATATGGTGGCCGGCTTTCGTCTGTAGTGGATGTGCGGATGAACGATGGCAACTCGCAACGGATTACCGGGCAGGGTGGGGTAGGCACTATTTCGAGCCGCCTTACGCTGGAAGGCCCAATCCAAAAAGACAAGTCATCCTTTATGCTGGCAGGTCGCCGCACCTATGCCGATCTGTTTTTGGCGCTTTCGCCCAACGAAGATGTCCGCAACAACACCCTTTATTTTTACGATTTCAATGGAAAAGCCAACTACACCTTCAATGACAAAAACCGCCTTTTTGTGAGTGGATACTTTGGTAAGGATGTGTTCAAAAATGAAAGCTTTGCCCTTGGCTGGGGCAACCAAACCCTTACAGTTCGCTGGAATCACCTGTTCAGCCCAAAAATATTTTCTAATTTCTCATTGATCTACAGTCGTTTCAATTATGAATTGGGTATCCCTGAGGGTGAACCCAATGCCTTCGACTGGAATTCGCGTATGCAGGATTACGCCCTCAAAAGTGATTTTACCTGGTTTGCTTCTGCCAGCAGCACCCTGAAATTTGGCTTGCATACCACCTTTCACAGCTTTAGCCCGGGCACCGCTGTGGGGCTGGGAGAAGAAACCGCTTTCAATAAACTGGAAGTTCCCGAATCTTTTGCCCTTGAAAGCGGTATTTACTTCAACAACGAACATCAGCTGAGCAACCGCCTCACCCTGAAGTACGGCCTGCGCCTGAGTATGTTCAACAATATCGGCAAGGGCACTGTGTATCAATATGATGAGCAATATGAGAAAGTTGACTCTGTGGTGTATCCTTCAGGTGAAATTTATCAGACTTTTGCAAATCTTGAGCCTCGATTTAGCCTGGCCTGGAAACTTGACGAGTTCTCTTCGGTAAAAGCTGCCTATACCCGCAATGCCCAGTATGTGCACCTGGCACAAAACTCAACAGCGGGTACGCCACTGGATATTTGGTTTCCGACAGGGCCCAATGTGAAACCTCAGCTTGGCGATCAGTTTTCAGCAGGCTATTTCCGTTATTTTCCAAAGGAAAAGCTAGAGACTTCTGTTGAAGGTTTTTACAAACTCAATCACAATGCAATCGACTTTAAAGATCATGCTGAGTTGTTGCTCAACGAATACCTGGATGGCGAATTACGCTTCGGCAAGGCTTGGTCATATGGACTAGAATTTCTGGTCAGGCTCAACGAAGGCCGGCTCAACGGCTGGGTGAGTTATACCTGGTCGCGCACCTTTCGCGAAATTCCCGAAATCAATAAGGGCAAGCCCTATCCTGCCAGTTACGACAGGCCGCATGATGTTTCGATCGTAGCCAACTACAAGCTTTCAAAACGTATTGATCTGGGAGCCAATTGGGTTTATAGCACAGGTTCGGCAGTTACTTTTCCTACCGGCCGTTTCACCATCGGAAATACCATCGCGCCGGTTTATTCTGACCGCAACGCCTATCGGTTGCCTGACTATCACCGCCTCGACATTTCCATTACCCTGCGTGCCAAGGAAAAACCCGGCCGCAAATGGACAGGCGAATGGAATTTGTCAGTATATAATGCCTACTACCGCAAAAATCCCTGGGTAATCAATTTTATTGCCGACCCCGAGCAGCCCAACGTTACCAATGCAGAAATGACCTACCTCTTTGGAATTGTGCCGGCTATTACCTATAACTTCAAATTCTGATCCCATGAAAAACCTGACAAAAGCAGTATTTGGTATATTTCTCGTGCTGGGACTTTTTTCGGCCTGCACCGAAACCATTGATATCGAATTGGATCAAAGTTTTACGCGCCTCGTTGTAGATGGCCAGATCAGTACCGACACGATGGCTCACCTGGTCAGGCTTTCGCAATCTGCCAACTATTTTTCCAATACAGAGCCAGCAGCTGTAAGTGGGGCTTCGGTGGTTGTTGACGATGGATCGCAAGCCATTACACTCCTCGAATATCCCGAAAGAAGCGGCATGTATTATACCCCTGCAAATTATTACGGCATCCCCGGAAACGACTATCTGCTAAGTGTTTCGCTTCCGGAAGCCATAGGCGAATCCATAAACTATGAAGCAACGAACACAATGCCCCAAACGGCATTTCAATTGGATTCCATACAGCTTGAATTTCGCAATCCACCCGGATTTTGGATGGTAAAACTCTTTGCTATGGATCCTCCAACAACAGATTTTTACCGCTTGGATGTATTACGCAACGGCCTTATCCTAACGGATACTGCCTACCGTACCGCTATTTTAGACGACAGGCTCATCAATGGTAACAATACCAATGGCATCACTGTGATGTTTTTGTACGAAGATGAAGTAATGCCCGGCGATACAATCAGCCTGATCATGTCGGCCATAAGTAAGGATTACTATGAGTTTTTGTTGGAGTTGCGCAACGAAAGCGGATTCAGCAACCCGCTTTTTGGTGGGCCACCTGCCAATATCAGCTCCAACCTCCGCGAAGGTGGATTGGGTTACTTTGCCACACGTAAGACCTCCAGCGTAAGCCTGGTTGCTGATTCGAGTTTGTGGCAACGGTAAGCAATGGCGGTATAATGCAAAAATAAACCTGATTCGGCTTAGTGATTCATTAACACTGCTATCTGAAACAAAGCTGATTTGTCTGAGCCTATTCTCTTTTCGCTGGCCTGAAATTATTCCGTACTTTTGCCTGCAAATCGCTATGCCATGCAACTTTCAGCTTTAACAGCAATCTCGCCTGTTGATGGGCGCTACCGCAACAAAACCTCTGAATTGGCTGATTTCTTTTCAGAATATGCCCTGATACGCTATCGCGTGATGGTGGAGGTGAATTATTTTATCGCACTGTGTGAATTGCCCTTGCCTCAGCTGGCAGCCTTCAAAGCAGAAGACTTTGATCAGCTGCATGCGCTATACGAAGAGTTCACTTTAGAAGATGCGCTGGAGATTAAGGAAATTGAGAAGGAGACAAACCATGACGTAAAAGCCGTGGAGTATTTCCTAAAACGACGCTTCGACGATTACGGCTGGCAGCCATTTAAAGAATTCATTCATTTCGGCCTTACATCACAGGACATTAATAATGTTGCACTTCCGCTATCGATCAAGGATGCACATAAACTAAATATCAGTCGCGAAATTGAAAGCCTTCAACAACAGATCATACAGCTTTCCTACACATGGAAAGATGTGAGTATGCTGGCACGAACCCATGGACAGCCTGCCAGTCCAACAAAGCTGGGCAAAGAACTGTATGTGTTTGCGGAGCGTCTCGAAAATCAATTCGAATTACTAAAGGGGATTCCGTTCTCGGCAAAATTTGGTGGTGCAACAGGCAATTTTAATGCCCATGCAGTGGCCTATCCAGAGATTAACTGGGAAGATTTTGCTTGCAACTTCATAAACCAAAAACTGGAGCTGCACCGCCAGCGAACCACAACACAGATTGAACATTACGATTATCTGGCTGCATATTTCGATGGCCTCAAACGCATCAATACCATACTACTCGACCTGAGTCGCGATATCTGGCTTTATGTTTCCATGGATTATTTTAAGCAACAGATTAAAGCCGGCGAAGTGGGATCATCGGCTATGCCACATAAAGTTAATCCAATAGACTTTGAAAATGCAGAAGGCAATTTGGGTATTGCCAATGCGATTTTTGAGCACCTCAGTGCCAAACTGCCATTAAGCCGGTTGCAGCGCGATCTTACCGATTCTACCGTTACACGCAATATTGGCGTTCCGCTGTCGCATACACTGATCGCTATAAAATCTATCCGTAAGGGGCTGGGCAAACTGCTATTGAATGAAAAAAAGATTGCCAAGGACTTGCAAAATAACACCCTCGTTGTTGCCGAAGGCATTCAAACTATTTTGCGTCGCGAAGGCGTTGAAGGTGCCTACGAACTACTTAAGCAGTTGACACGTACCAACGAAAAAATTGATAAAAACACCATCAATACCTTTATTGAAACATTGCCTGTTTCCGAAAGTGTTAAAAAAGAGCTCAGGGCGATAACGCCCGAATCATATACAGGAATCGACCTGCTAAGTCAGCAATTATGAGAAAATTTTACCGGGTACTCGCTTACGTAAAGCCTTATTGGGGCTATGCCCTGCTAAACGTATTGTTTAACTTGCTAACCATTGTATTTTCGCTGTTCTCCATTTCCATGTTGGTGCCTTTCCTGAATCTTTTGTTCAGCACCGATGCCCTGGTTACTGCAAAACCTGAATTTGCACTGAATGCCGATGCGCTGATTAACTCGCTTAACTATTATATCAGCGCGATCATTATTGAACAGGGGCAGCTGCAGGCCCTGATCTTTATCTGTATCATCCTGGTTTCTTCCTTCTTCCTGAGAAATTTTGCCCGGTTTTTTGCCATGTTTTATATGGCCAATGTACGTATTGGCGCCGTAAAAGATATCCGCAACAGCATCTACAGTAAAATCATTATTCTGCCGATTTCTTTTTACAACAAAAATCGCAAGGGCGACATCATGGCACGCATCACTACAGACGTGCAGGAAGTGGAATATTCCATCATGAATTATTTGGAAATGATTGTGCGCGATCCTATCACTATTCTGGTGTATATTGCTTTTATGTTTAGTGTGAGCCCGCAACTTACCGTTTTTGTGCTGGTGTTGTTGCCCGTTACGGGTTTTTTGATCGGACAGATCGGGAAGAGTTTGCGCAAGAGCTCAAAGATCGGACAAGCACGCATGGCAGGCATGCTTTCTACCATCGAAGAAACGATTAGCGGTTTGCGTATCATCAAGGCTTTTAATGCTATAAACTATTCTGACCAGCGTTTTCAGGAGCAAAACAACCTGTTTTCGCGTTTGATGGTCAGCATTTACCGGCGCCGCGACCTGAGTTCGCCCCTCAGTGAGTTCCTCTCTTCGGTAGTAATCGTGATTGTGTTGTGGTTCGGGGGAAGACTTGTTTTGGGCGATTCTCCGGTTATTCAGGCTGCTGATTTTATAGTTTATATTCTGGTTTTCTCGCAGATCATTCCGCCGGCCAAAACTTTCGCGCAGGGTTTCTACAGCATTCAGAAAGGGATCGCGTCGGCTGAGCGTATCTTCGAGATTCTTGATGCCGAAGAAGTGATCACCGAAAAGAAGGATGCTAAAGCTGTAAATACCTTCAAGTCAAAAATTGAATACCGCAATGTTTCCTTCAGCTATGGCAAAGAGCCGGTTTTGAAAGGTGTTAATTTCACGGTAGAAAAAGGCAAGCTGATTGCACTGGTTGGAGAATCGGGCGGTGGCAAATCGACGCTGGTTGATCTTTTGCCACGCTTCTATGATGTTGTTGACGGCGCCATCACACTGGATGGTATTGATTTGCGCGATTACAAGATTGACGATTTAAGGTCGCTGATGGGAATCGTTACGCAGGAAAGTATATTGTTCAATGATTCGGTATTCAATAATATTGCCTTTGGTAAATTGGATGCCACGATGGAACAGGTGATTGAGGCTGCTAAGGTTGCCAATGCACATGAATTTATTTCGCAGCTCGAGGATGGTTACCACACCTTTATCGGTGATCGCGGCATGAACCTTTCAGGCGGACAACGGCAGCGGCTTAGTATTGCGCGTGCAGTGCTAAAAAACCCACCAATATTAATACTCGATGAGGCTACTTCATCGCTCGACACCGAATCGGAACGGCTGGTACAGGATGCTTTGGCAAAAATCATGACCAACAGAACCTCAGTCGTTATCGCTCACCGGCTTTCTACCATACAACATGCTGATGAGATAATCGTTGTGGCCAAAGGGGAAATTGTGGAAAGAGGCACACACGACAAACTACTTTCCGATGCCGGCATTTATAGGAGACTGTATGATTTGCAATCCTTTGCCTGACAAAGTGTTCAAAGCCTTTGATTTGGTCTCGCTTCGGATTAAAAGTTAAAAGTGTCCACCCAAAAAAAGATTCAAATTGATTAAATAACGTATTTTTGCCGCCAAATTATAAACACACAGATGATGGATTTAACAAAGATTGTATCAATCTCAGGAAAACCGGGGCTGTTTCAGGTTACCGGACAGGGGAAAAACAGTGTTGTAGTGGAATCGCTTCTCGATGGAAAACGCTTCCCTGCTTTTGCGCAGGATCGCATGAGTTCACTGGAAGAAATAAGTATTTTCACCACTACAGAAGATATGTTATTGAAAGAGGTTTTTAAAAACATCCATGAAAAATTAGGTGACAAACTTGATTTTGAAGCGAAAAAACTCAGCGTTGATGCACTTAAGGAAAAATTTGCCCTTGTTGTTCCCGATTTTGATGAAGAAGCAGTGTATCCCTCCGATATGAAAAAAGTTTTCAATTGGTATCAGCTGCTTATAGAAAAACAATTGCTTGACTTCACCGAAGAAACAGAAGAACCAAGCGAAAAAGCAGATCAGGAAAATCCTGAAGAAAAAACTGAAGCCTAATATTTAAAGTCCCATACGGGACTTTTTTTTGATATATATTTTAAATTTATATGAATCATTTTAAATCACAACACTAAATCGAACGCCATGTACAAGCTGTTGATCAGGCCTGTTTTCTTCTTATTTGATCCTGAGCGGATACATCATGCCGTTATTGCCTTGCTCAGGCTGGCCATGGCCATTCCGGGCATAAAAGCAATTGCCCGAAGCTTAACCACAGTAAACGATCCTTCGCTTGAACGTGAGCTGTTTGGATTGCATTTTGCTAATCCTGTGGGCATTGCAGCGGGCTTTGATAAAAATGCCGAAGTGTTTGAAGAACTGTCACAGCTTGGTTTCAGCCATATCGAAATAGGGACCGTAACACCTAAAGCGCAGCCGGGAAATCCCAAAAAGCGTTTGTTCAGGCTCAGGCAAGATCAGGGATTAATCAATCGCATGGGGTTCAATAACAAGGGTTTAGAAGCGGCAATCGGGAGACTGCGTAACCGATCGGGCAGGGTGATTATTGGAGGCAATATCGGAAAAAATACCCTTACTCCCAATGCTGATGCCATAGCCGATTATGTGACTAATTTCGAAGGACTGTTTCCTTATGTGGATTATTTTGTTGTGAATGTAAGCTGTCCAAATATCAGCGATCTGCGCGAGTTACAAGACCAGGATGCATTAATGGCCATATTAAATGCCATTCAGCAGCGCAATAAAATGCAAGCCAAACCCAAGCCCGTCTTGCTGAAAGTATCGCCTGATTTGAATGAAAAACAACTGGACGAAGTAATTTTTCTGGTAAAGGAAACCGGCATTCAGGGTGTGGTAGCCACAAATACCACCATCAGCCGCAATACGCTGGAAAAAGATATTCTTTTGGCCGAAAAAGCCGGAAAAGGAGGGTTAAGCGGTTTGCCCATCCGTGATCGCAGCACAGAAGTAATCCGTTACCTGGCCGAAAAATCAGGTAAAGCCTTTCCCATTATTGGTGTTGGCGGAATTTTTACACCAAAAGATGCACTCGAGAAAATTGAAGCAGGTGCTGATCTTGTTCAGGTTTATACCGGCTTTATTTATGAAGGCCCCCTGATTGCTAAAAAAATCAATAAGGCAATCCTTAAATCAGGCAAATAGTTTTCCTGAAAAGATTATTTCGATTGTCCGAGCATATAATGTATTTCGCTGGCTACCTGACGATTAAAAGTAAAACTCAAAGTTCTGTAGTTTACCAAATCGACAATTGTACCGATCAGACACAGTCCTGCAGTGAAAAAATACAAAATTCCCATTCCAATCTGGTTGAGAATAAAGCGATGCACGCCTGAAACACCAACAAAACCAAGCAAACAGAGGAGTAAAATCATCTGTGGATCTTTTCGTCTGGCCCGGTAAATATTGGCGAAATTACGCAGCTGATCATCGCTGTATTCTTTAGTCATATTTTGCAGAAAAACCATTTCTTCGCCTTGAATATCAGGCATTAACTCATAAATTTTTGTCATAAATTCTGGATTTTAGTTTTTGGTAATCATGATATTGTTTAAACACTATAAAGCTTCGAACTGACAGCATTAAAATGGCAAAAAGTCCCAGTGGATGGTATTCAAAAGCGGTAATAAACTTACCGGCAAAAACAGCAGAAATGCTATGGCCAAGCCCGCAACCCGGACAGGAATCGATACCGAGTTGATGAAAAATACAAAGACTGGGCTGAGTGACTGATGGCGACATCAGCGCCAGCAACAGAAGCGCTAGCAGCCAAACGAAGCCTTCCAGGTTTTTTTGCAGAAAATTTCCAGCTGATTTTATAGCCTCTGAATTCATCCCATATGAACTTTAAAGAAGCGAAGTTAATATTATTTAGAAACAATTCTAAATAATGATTGGGTATGAAGTCAGCGATCGGTGTTGCCACAAATATTTACAATCTGCTAATACTTTAGCTACTTTGGTTTAAAATTGCAATCGCTTTGATCTCAAACATGCTGAACAAGTTTTTAACTATAGGATATTCATGGCCAGCGCAGCATGAGTATTCGTCTGATTTCGCATCGTTTGAATGGCCGGAAATAATCAGACGATATTGACTTCGGGTTCCAGGAATACGCCAAATTTTTTGTTCACATCGAGTTGTATCTGCATGGCGAGGGCAAACAATTCTCTTCCGCTTGCTTTGCCGTAATTTACAAGCACCAGCGCCTGATTTTTGTGCACACCGGCATCTCCTTTGCGGTAGCCTTTCCAGCCAGCACGATCGATAAGCCAGGCTGCCGGAATCTTAACGGTGTTATTTGTTGCCGGGAAAGCCGGTATTTCAGGAAACTCCATTTGCAGCTGTTCAAAAACAAGTTGGTGCATAAGCGGGTTTTTAAAAAAACTCCCTGAATTTCCTATCTCCTTCGGATCGGGCAGTTTGCTTCGGCGAATAGATTTTATGGCTTCGCTCAAGTCCTTTAGCGAAGGATTCTCTAGGCCTTGTTCATTTAAATAATCGCTGATATTTCCGTAGGCCATATTAAGGTTTCCCTGCTTTTTGAGCCTGAATTGCACCGATAAAACCAAATACCTGCCTTTGCCGCCCTGCTTGAAAAAGCTTGAACGATAGCCGAAATCACAAGTCGGGCGGTCGAAAGTAACTTGTTTACCAGTCTGAAAGTCGAGTGCTTCCAGTTGAACAAAACAGTCTTTGAGCTCAACACCATAGGCGCCGATGTTTTGCATGGGAGCAGCACCGACATTGCCGGGAATCAACGATAAATTTTCAAGGCCATAAAAACCCTTTTCTACCATATCGTCCACAAAATTGCTCCAGTCAGTTCCGGCATGAGCGCAGATCAACACCTCATTTTCATCTTCCTCAAGCACTTCCCAGCCACTTTTAGAATAATGTATTACAAGACCCTCGAAAAAGTCGTCTAAAAATAGAATATTGCTTCCGCCTCCCAGCACCAAACGCTTGTTTTCTTTAAAAACAGCTTCGTCCATCAGTGCTTTCAGGGCTTCAACTGATTCCAATGAAGCAAAATGACTGGCTACAACATTCAGCCCAAAACTGTTGTAGGATTTAAGATTGAAAAAACGATCCAAAATGTGATTTATTTTTTTTCAAAATTATAACAATTAATAATAATATTGGGTCAAGTTGAGTTATTTTAGGGTTAACGTTTCTGATTATTGAGTAAGACGATTTGTTTGAAAAATGTTTACGTTTCTGTAATTAATGATCTGGTAACCGACCAACGTGTTCATAAATCCTGCACAAGCATGCAAAAAGCAGGGTTTAAGGTATTTCTGATTGGCCGTCGGTTGAGAAATAGTCCACCCATGGATACACGATCCTATTCGTGCAAAAGGATGCGGTTATATGTTGAAAAGGGGCCGCTTTTCTATGCCTGGTTTAATATCCGGCTGTTTTTTTTGCTGCTATTCAGCAAGCAAGACCTATTGGTATCCAATGACTTGGATACTTTGTTACCCAATTTTATTATTTCCAGACTTAAACGTATTCCACTGGTTTATGATAGCCATGAATACTTCACCGAAACTCCTGAATTAACCGGCCGGCCTATTGTGCAGAAGGTTTGGAAAGCAATTGAGAAGTATGTGCTTTCGCGAATGGATGAGATGATCACCGTGAACGAATCCATAGCCGGCTTATTTCGCGAAAAATACGGTATTGTCGTGCATGTTGTTCGTAATGTACCCTTTAGGTTACATTTAAAACCGGAAAGTAGCCGCGAGCAACTCAATTTGCCCGCGAACAAACGGCTGCTAATCCTGCAGGGATCTGGTATTAATATACAGCGTGGAGCAGAAGAATTGGTGCTGAGCATGAAATATATTGACGACAGCCTGCTGCTAATAATAGGTGGCGGCGATGTGCTGCCGGTTTTAAAACAAATGTGTAAAGCAAATAAGCTGGATGATAAAATTATGTTTCTGCCTCGCATGCCTTATGCAGAACTTATAAAATACACAACATTGGCCGATCTGGGATTTACGCTGGATAAACCGACTAATCTGAATTATAGGTTCAGCCTGCCCAATAAGTTGTTTGATTTTATACAAGCAGGAGTGCCCGTTATTGCAAGCGATTTGCCCGAAATTAGACGCATTATCGAAAGCTATCAAATTGGTAATTTTATTCCGTCGCACGAACCGGAAGATATAGCTAGAGTGATTCGTGAAAGTATTGACAATAAGGCATTACGCACTAAATGGAAAAATAATCTTACTTTTGCTGCTCATCAGTTATGCTGGGAAAATGAGGAGAAAGTTTTACTGAAAATTTATGGACAATATAGCTGAAAAACACCTCCATATTGTTTCGTTTGATGTGCCCTGGCCTGCTAACTATGGCGGGGTGATCGATGTATTCTTTAAGGTAAAAGCACTCTCTGAGAAAGGGGTGAAGGTTCACCTGCATTGCTTTGAATATGGAAGAAAAAAAGCGAAGGTGCTGGAGGATATTTGTTTTAGCGTAAATTATTATAAAAGAGATATTTCCAAAAAACACCTTTTTAAAAACATTCCTTATATCGTAAGCTCCCGCACGTCGGAATCCTTGGTAGCGTGCTTGTTGGAAGATGATTATCCTATCCTGCTTGAGGGGCTTCACACTTGTAACCTATTGAATGAAAGGCGTTTGTCGAGTCGAAAAATCAGTGTTCGAACACACAATGTTGAACATGATTATTACTTGAACCTGGCCAAAGCGGAATCTGCACTTTTCAAGAAATATTATTTCTATAATGAAGCCGGAAAGCTAAAAAAATACCAAAAGGTGCTCAAAAAAGCAGATCATCTTATTGCAATAAGTCAGAAAGATGCGGATTATTTTGCGGAGAGCTTTAAAAATGTAACATTCATTCCGGCCTTTCATCCGCATAAAGCGGTAAATATTATCCCCGGAAAGGGAAACTATGTGCTGTATCACGGGAACCTCTCCGTAGCCGAAAACTTTAATGCCGTGCGCTTTCTGGTCAATGAGGTATTTAATGATATGCCTGTTCCATTTAAAGTTGCCGGACTTCACCCGCCTTCTCAACTTGTTCATTTGCTGGCAGAACTGCCGAATGTGGAATTGATCGCTAATCCTACTGATGAAGCCCTTTATAAGCTTATCAGTGAGGCGCAGGTAAATATTTCGGTAACATTTCAGGCAACAGGATTGAAGTTGAAACTTTTGAATACCCTTTACAATGGCCGTTTTAGTTTGGTTAATGATAAAATGCTAAGCGGAAGCGCATTGGACAGTCTTTGTGTGATCGCCAATGATGCGTCTGCGTTGAAGAAGCAGCTCAAGAGATTGATGAAACAAAGCTTTACTGAAAAAGCAATCAGTTTAAGGAAAGAGAAGCTGGCAATATTGTATCACAATGGCCAAAACGTTGATAAGCTAATCGAGCTGGTTACTTGAACTAATCACAGCTCCTTCTTCACATTTGATTATTCGTGCAGGAAATTTGTGAATCAGATTGTAATTGTGCGTAGCCATAAGCACTGCTTGCCCGGCTTCGCTGATACGTATCAGTAGCCTCATGATGTCGTTGGACGTTTCCGGATCCAGATTACCAGTAGGCTCATCAGCAAGTATGAGCAGGGGTTTGTTCAGCAATGCCCTGGCGATGGAAACACGCTGTTGCTCGCCACCCGACAGCTGATGTGGCATTTTGTTGCGCTTCCCTTTTAAGCCTACCTCATCAAGAACCTCCATAATGCGGCTGATGATGTCGGTTTTGTTTTTCCAGCCTGTGGCTTTGAGAACAAAAGCCAGGTTATCCTCAACGGAGCGATCAGAAAGCAACTGAAAATCCTGAAACACAATTCCTAACTTACGGCGCAGGTAGGGGATATCCTTTGACTTGAGCTTGCGCAAATCAAAACCTGCCACATTGGCCTGGCCGTCTTGTGCGGGCAATTCGGCATAGAGTGTTTTTAGCAATGAAGATTTACCACTCCCGGTTTTGCCAATAAGATAAACAAATTCACCGGTGTCAATCGTCAGGTTGACATTGGTTAATACCAGATTATTCTTTTGAAAAATAGAAAGTTGTGAAAGGTAAACTACCGAATCGTGCATCGTTTTTTGTTTTGAAAACCTCAAAATTACATGATTTTTTCCAGCACAGGGCGTGTTGCAAACAGAAACCTCTGCTTTACCCAAAAAATACCTGAGCTATTAACCACTAAAAAATGGGTAGGGCAGGCTAAAGAGAACTGAAATCTAACGGCTCAGGCATTTTTCTGCAAATAGCGACTAAAAGAAAAAGTTGATAGAATTATAAATGTCATTGAAGTTAAAAAATGCGCTATGTTTTTTTATTAACAGTTAGGTGATCCATCACCCAAATATTTTGTACTTTAGTCGCATTAAAAGTATTAATCTAACGTTTAATGTTATGGAAAATATTGATTGGAAAAACCTTCCATTTGGTTATTATCCAACTGATTACAATGTTCGCTGTTATTTTCGTAACGGCAAATGGGGTGAGCTGGAAGTGAATTCGTCTGAATATATCAGCATTCACATGGCCGCCACTGCCTTGCATTATGGTCAGGAAGCCTTTGAAGGGATGAAAGCCTATCGTGGAAAAGATGGAAAGGTGAGGTTGTTTCGCTGGCAGGATAATGCCAAACGCATGCGGATGTCGGCTTCGGGTATTATGATGGAGAAAGTGCCTGAAGAGATGTTTTTTGCCGCCATTGACAAAGCTGTTCGTCTCAATGCCCGATTCATTCCGCCTTATGGCACCGGCGCTTCGCTTTACATCAGGCCTTTATTGTTTGGATCAGGACCACAGGTTGGCGTGAAACCCGCTAATGAGTACATGTTTGTGGTGTTCGTTACGCCGGTAGGGCCTTATTTTAAAGAAGGATTTAATCCGGTAGCAGTAGAGCTGGTTCACGATTATGACCGTGCTGCACCTCAGGGAACAGGCCACATCAAGGTGGGAGGCAATTATGCAGCCAGTTTGCGCCCTGCAGATCGTGCGCACAAGGATGGTTATAGCTCCGTACTCTTTCTGGATGCGCGGGAGAAGAAATTTATTGACGAAGCAGGCCCGGCCAACTTTTTTGGTATTCGTGATGGAAAATATATCACACCAAAATCATGCACCATTCTGCCTTCAATAACCAACAAAAGCCTTGAAGTGATTGCCGAAGATATCGGGCTCATTGTTGAGCGACGCCCTGTGCCTATCGAAGAGCTGGAGACCTTTGAGGAAGCCGGAGCCTGCGGCACTGCTGCGATTATCTCGCCCTTTAAGGTAATAGTAGATCGGGAGTCGAAAAAAGAATACCACTATGGTGATATTTCAGGCCCCTATTCAACCAAATTATACATTACGCTACGTGGAATTCAGGAAGGTGAGATTGAAGACAAACACGGCTGGACTACAGTGCTCGAAGGTCTTTAATGAACCCAAAAAAACAGTTGAAAAACGTTTCGTTGGCTATCCGGCGAAACGTTTTTTTATGACAACAGCTTATTTTTAATGAGTAACAGCTCCATTTGTTTTTGAAGGCTTTTGGCTTCGGCAGCAGCAGCTTCGGCGAAATCAGCACTGTTCGAAGCGTAAAGGATACTTCTGGAAGCATTAACAAGTAATCCCACTTCAGTATTGAAGCCGGCCTTAGCTACCTCGGCGAGATTGCCTCCTTGCGCTCCTACACCGGGAACCAAAAAGAAATATTCAGGAGCAATTGTTCTGATTTTTCTTATCATAGCAGGTTGGGTAGCTCCGGCAACAAACATCAACTGATCACTATTCGCCCAGGAGCATGCTTTGCGGACTACTTCTTCGAAAAGCGTATTTCCGTTTTCAAGTTTGAGGTGTTGAAAATCAGCTGATCCCGTGTTGGAAGTGAGTCCCAGCAGAATCACCCATTTATCCTCAAAACCCAGAAAGGGTTCCACAGAGTCATAACCCATATAAGGTGCTACAGTAATGGCATCAGCTTTTAACTGTTCGAAAAATGCACTGGCATAACGCCCTGATGTATTTCCGATATCACCGCGTTTGGCATCGGCTATAACCAGCATTTCGGGATAAGTAGCTTTGATGTAGTGTATCGTTTTTTCGAGGTTTACCCAGCCCGATGCCCCTTCATTTTCGTAAAAAGCGGTATTTGGTTTATAGGCAACAGCATAAGGCGCTGTGGCATCGATGATACGTTTGTTGAATTGAAAAACTGCGTTTTCATCGTGGGTAATGGCGTGAGGTATTTTGGCTGAATCAGTATCCAGCCCAACGCAAAGGAAAGAGCGTTTTCGTCTAATTTGTCCGACTAATTCCTTTTTATTCATGGCCTAATTGTCTAACTCAGTTTTCAAACGTTCAGCATTTTCAGCTATTTGCAGTTTTTCGATGATCTCGTCCAAATCCCCATCAATAATCGCTGACAGGTTGTATAAGGTCAGATTAATGCGATGGTCTGTAACACGACCTTGCGGCCAGTTATAGGTGCGAATCTTAGCTGAACGGTCGCCCGTGGAAACCATAGTTTTGCGCTTTGACGAAATCTCTTCAAGGTATTTGCTGTATTCTACTTCAAAAAGACGAGTCCGTAAAACCTTCATGGCTTTTGCCAGGTTTTTAAGCTGTGATTTTTCGTCCTGACAGGTCACCACAATGCCACTTGGGATATGGGTGAGACGGATGGCAGAATAGGTTGTATTTACCGATTGACCGCCCGGACCCGAAGAGCAGTAGGTGTCTTTGCGTATATCTTTATCGAGCAGCTCAATATCGAACTCCTCTGCTTCCGGAAGTACAACTACCGATGCGGCAGAGGTATGCACACGGCCCTGTGTTTCGGTTTTGGGCACGCGTTGCACACGGTGTACTCCCGACTCAAATTTCAATATGCCGTAAGCATTATTGCCTGTAACATTAAAAACAACTTCCTTAAAGCCTCCGGCAGTGCCTTCGTTCATGTCAACGACATCTGTTTTCCATCCTTTGGTTTCGCAGTATTTGATATACATACGGTACAAATCGCCGGCAAAAATACTGGCTTCGTCGCCTCCGGTTCCTGCCCTAATCTCTACCACTGCATTTTTGTCGTCCTGTGGATCTTTCGGAATAAGCATGATACGGATATCTTCTTCCAGCTTTTCCTTGCGTGCCTGAAAAGTCTCCAGTTCTTCGCGGGCCATTTCCCTGAAATCTTCATCTTTTTCATTTTTGATGATTTCACGGGCATTTCCAATATTTAAAACTACAGTTTTATATTCTGTAAATGCCTGTATAACAGGCTCTAAATCTTTGTAGTCCTTGTTGAGTTTAACATATCGCTTCATGTCTGCCATCACGGCAGGATCGTTTAGCTGTTCACTCATTTCTTCCCAGCGACGGCGAATGGTTTCTAGTTTATCTATGATGTCCACAATGCAAAATTTTGAATGGCAAAGGTAAGGAATTTGAATGTAGGGATTTCAGCCTGTGATTTGTAATTTTACAATGCTGATTTTCGATATGATGTAGCGAGCCAATAAGCCTGCTGATAGCTAAAGAACACGGTGTTTTCCACCTGAGCAGCAAAATTTCAGCCCATTTTTAATAGTTAAAAGTCCCCACCATACTCTTAATAGTCAGTTTTTTATGAGCTGCCGATTCCACATGGCCAATGATTTGTGCATCCACCTTGAATTGTTTTGAAATTTCAATCATTTCCAGGGCAGATGCTTCGTCGGTATAAATTTCCATCCGGTGACCCATATTAAACACTTTGTACATCTCGTGCCAGTCAGTGCCCGATGACTGCTGTATCATTCGAAACAGGGGAGGGATATCGAACAACTGATCTTTAACGATATGAAGATGCTTAACAAAATGCATCACCTTGGTTTGTGCGCCTCCGCTACAATGGATCAGACCATTGATTTTATGCCTGAATTCTTCTATAATGGGTTTTATCACAGGGGCGTAGGTTCTGGTAGGAGCCAGCACCAATTGCCCGGCATTTATGCCTTCAACCTCGGTTGGATCAGTTAGCCCGAATGGACCGCTATACACTAAATCCTCCGGTATTTGGGGGTCAAAACTTTCAGGATATTTTTTGGCCAGATAGTGGCTAAACACATCATGCCGGGCAGAAGTAAGCCCGTTGCTGCCCATACCACCATTGTAACAATCCTCGTAAGTTGCTTGCCCAAATGACGCCAGCCCCACAATCACATCTCCGGGCTGAATGTTGTTTTCAATCACCTGTGCACGCTTGATACGTGCGCTTACAGTGCTGTCAACGATAACGGTACGAACCAGATCGCCTACATCAGCCGTTTCACCTCCGGTGAGGTGAATGCCTATCCCCTGATTCCTTAGTTTTTCCAGAAATTTCTCAGTACCGTTGATCAATGCGGCCAACACCTCGCCGGGTATCAGGTTTTTGTTGCGGCCAATCGTAGAGGATAAAAGCATGCCATCAGTAACTCCCACACACAGCAAATCATCGGTATTCATCACGATGGCATCCTGGGCAATACCTTCCCATACACTCAGGTCGCCTGTTTCTTTCCAGTAAAGATAGGCCAGGGCAGATTTTGTGCCTGCGCCATCTGCATGCATAATATTACAATAATCCGCATCATTGCCTAAAATGTCGGGAATGATTTTGCAGAAGGCATTGGGGAAAATCCCCTTGTCCAGGTTTTTAATGGCTTTGTGTACATCTTCTTTGCCGGCCGAAACACCACGTTGCTGATAGCGCTGATCACTCATCCTTATTTGAATATCAGGGATTTTTTCTGTGTATTGAATTCAAAGGCGCCAAATTGATTTAGCAGAGCCTGGCCGAAAACAAAGTCGTAACGGCTGTTGTGGAATACCGTTACTTCAACATTTTCGAGATTCCTGTTGGCTATCCTTAAGTTTTTAAATACGATAACAGCACGGTCTGCAATATTTCCTGCTTCCAATACCCGACTGATTTCGCCTTTGAAGTTATCTTTACTAATGATACCTTCGTTAAGCAGTTCAAGTGCTTTAGTTAGCGATATTGTTGGATCTGAACCACTGTCATAGACAAAAGTTTCGGAATAACCTTCCAGGTTAAAGGGCACTACAAACAGGCCTGCCGAATTTTGCGTAAATGGAACCTGATTGTCTTCAGGGTTTAATCTGATGGCCACATTCTCACTGACCTGAGTACTCGGTTTTGGCACGAAATCTTTGCTAAGCACCTTGAATTCGGTACGCCTGTTTAACTGATGAGCAGCTTCTTTTTCTTCGTTGGATTCAAGTGATGAGATAAAATCTTCTGTAAGCTCAGCGCCTTCCTCAAAAGTATATCCATTAACAGTAGTGTTTTTAGTAAGTTTTCGTGGAATACGCTCACCATAACCTTTTGCAACAAGTCGTGCGCCATCGATACCTCTGAGAATTAAATAATCAACAACAGACTGAGCCCTGCGCTGCGATAGCACATCGTTACTTTCATCCGTATCCCTGCTATCGGTATGTGAAGCTAATTCTATCGTTATTGTTGGGTTTTCCTGCAAAGTTTCAATCAATCCCTGTAGCGAATCTTCGTACTGCGGCTTGAGTTCCCAACGCGCCAAATCATAAAGAATATCAGGCAAAACAATGGGTTCTTCCGGTATGGGTTCCAAATCAAAATCTTTGGTGATATCGCGGCTAAACTCAACTCCAACAGTAGTTTCAACCGCTGTGGCAGTAAAATAATTTTCTTTATCCACTACAATCTCATAGGTAGTATTTTTGTTTACCTGGCTATCGGAAAACAAATAATAACCCTTATCATTGGTTCGTGTGCTTACACTCATGCCATCTGAGCCAATAAGCTGAACCGTTGCTCCACTTACGAATTGCAGCGTTTTGATGTCCTTTACGGTGCCTTGTATGGTAAATAGGATGGGGGGTTCAATAAAGTAGAACAAATTATCTGTTCCCCGGATATTGTCGCGGTTACTGGCCAAAAAACCCCTTTCTTCGTCGGGATGAAACATGATGCTAAAATCATCTCCCGTTGAGTTGATGGGATATTTCAGGTTAACGGGTTTTGCCCAGTTTCCGGCCGTATCTGTTGTCGTCATAAAGATATCAAGACCTCCCATGCCGCCGTGTCCGTCAGAGGAGAAGTACAATGTAGTATCGTTGCGCAAAAACGGGAAAATTTCATTGCCTTTGGTATTTACAACCGGACCGATATTCAGGGGACGCGAAAAAACCTGTGTTTTGTCGTCGCGCAACGAAACCCAGATGTCTTTTTTTCCGAATCCACCTTTGCGTTCGGCGGCAAAATACATGATCAGTTCATTTTCACTTAATGTGGGATGACCTACGATATCGAGTGTATCAACACCGATGATATCCACTGGCACCGGCTCGCCCCAGTTGCGTCCGCTTCGGGCACTCACCATAATCTGGCAGCCGGAGATGCGTTTGGCTTTGTTGTTGCATCGGGTAAAATACAATTTGTTGAATGCACTATTCATAAAAGGTGCGCCTTCGTTGGCTTCGGTGTTTACAATCTCGTTTTCCTCGAGCAAGACAGGTGCGCTCCATTCGTCTTTCCTGTCGATGCGTGAAGTGAAGAAGTCGCTAAAATCATCACCTGTGTAGCCATCTTTTTCTTTACCGGTAGCATTGTCACGTGTTGAGGTGAAGATTATTTCGTTAAAATTAGAACTTGCCCAGGTAACTCCAAAATCTGATTCTCGGGAGTTTAATTTCTTCATTTCGGTAAGTTCATACTTCGATGGGTTTTCCATCCATTCTTTGACCAGAGCAGCTGTTTCAGCACCTAATTTTCCCCTTGGATCATCGGGAACGGCTTCGGTATAAAGCTCATAATATTTAATGGCCTCATCAAATTTTTCATTGATTTTCAACACCTCTGCAAAATGCAAATACAGCTCGGGGTGAGTCAGCGGAAAGTCTGATCGCAAAACCCTTTTATAAGTAGCTTCGGCACGTTTGTACAGTCCGGTAAGGCGGTAACATTCTGCCATTCTGTAACTTACACGCATGCGTTCTTCGGGGTATTTTTTTACCCTGTTGTAGGCTTTTTTGTAGCGTTCGGCTGCAATGGTGTATTGTTTTTTGTCGAAAGCTTCGTCTGCACTCTTCGTGGGGTTTCGTCGTTGAGCCCAGCTATTTGTGCTTATGCTGGCGAAAAGGATAAGAATAAGAATTCGAACTAGTATCTTCATGGGCGTTTAATGTCGGTAACTGCTATTAGAACGAAAAAAAGGATTAATTATTGACAGCTGGTTTAGTTTCATTCTGATCGGCTTCGTCAGTGCTGCTTCCTTGTGCCACAGATTGCTCATCGGGAAGTGGTTGTATAAGGGGTTTGGCGTTCTTTTGCTTGCCGAGCTTGAAGTCCTCCACTTTGGTATCCCGCTCAATACGTTGAATTTCTTTGTTGATTTCATTCTTGAATCCCGATGAGGCGCGCTTCATTTCATTGATGGTTTTGCCTAAAGTACGTGCCACTTCGGGTAGTTTTTTCGGGCCTAAAACAATGAAAAGCACCAACAAAAGCAGGAATATTTCGCCTGTTCCAAAATTAAAAAATAGCAGCATCATTAGAAATAATTTTCAGATGACAAAAATAGAAAATATAAGTACATCAAACGGTATTGTAAATGTTTCCTGCCAAGAATTGATTTGCAGTGGTGGCTATTGTTATGTTTCAAAAAAAAACCGATCAAATTTGTTTGACCGGTTTTTAAAATATCAAGGAGCAAGGAAAATTATTTTTTCTTGCCTTTTGGAGCTAATTCAGCTTTTTCAGCCGCTGCTTTTTCCTCTTTAGGACCATTCAGCAAGTCGTACACCAGCGGACTGGCGTTGAATACGGAGGAATAAGTACCAACAAGAATACCAACCAACAACGCGAAAACAAATCCTCTGATTACCTCGCCGCCAAATATTGCAATGATTATCAAAACCATTGCGGTAGTTCCGGAAGTATTTACCGTTCTCATCAAAGTGCTGTTCAGTCCATCATTAATGTTGATTTTCAACAATTTTTTAGGATGAAGTGTGATGTTTTCACGGATACGGTCGAAGATGATTACCGTATCGTTGATTGAATAACCGATAATGGTTAGGATTGCCGCTATAAAGGCTTGGTCAATTTCCAGGCTGAAAGGCAGGATATTGTAGAATAGTGAGAACACACCCAACACAATAATCGTATCGTGGAACAGTGCAATAATACCAGCCAGTCCATACTGCCATTTTCTAAATCGGATTGCGATATAACCAAAGATGATGAACAGTGATATTATAATTGCAGTGATCGCTTTGTTTCGAATGTCGTCGGCAATAGTAGGGCCAATTTTTTGCGAACTCAATATTCCAATTAACTTATCATCAGACTCCTGATCTGATGTAAAGCTGGAATAGTTGATATCAATATCATAAAACTGCTGGAGGCTATTAAAGAGCATAGACTGTATGATTGAGTCAATCTCAGTGCCCTCATTTTCAATCATATATTTTGTAGTGATCTTTACCTGACGGGAGGGGCCAAAGGTTTTAACTTCCGGGGTAGCTTCTGTAAACTCTACAGCTAGCGCATTTCTAATATCTGTAACAGTTACGTCTTTGTCGAAGCGTACAAGATAGGTGCGTCCACCCGTGAAATCGACGCCGAAATTAAGGCCTCTAACAGCCAATGAGCCTAAACTGATAATGATTAATGCGGCAGAAATTACATAAGCTTTTTTGCGCATTCCCAAGAACTTGATGGCCGTGTTTGCCAGGAAATTGCGGGTAGCTTTAGTATCGAAAGTGACCTTTTTGTTGTTGTCCAGTAAATAAACAAAGATCATTCTTGAGATGAAAATCGATGTAAACAGTGAAGTTAACAAACCAATGATCAGCGTTGTTGCAAAACCCTGAACCGGACCTGTTCCAAAGGTGTAAAGAACGATACCTGTCAATAAAGTTGTTACGTTACCATCGATGATTGCCGAATAGGCGTTTTTGTAACCGTCATCAATAGCAAGCCGCATTCCTTTACCCGCTCTTAATTCCTCTTTAATACGTTCGTAGATGATTACGTTTGCATCCACAGCCATACCTAAGGTAAGCACAATACCTGCAATACCGGGCAGGGTTAGTACAGCGCCCAAAGAAGCCAGAATTCCAAAAAGGAAGAATATATTGGTAAACAGGGCCAAATCGGCTACGAGGCCGGATTTGTTATAGAAAAATGCCATGTAAATCAGTACCAGTCCAAATGCCAGAACAAAGGACCATAAACCGGCAGTTACAGCTTCGCGTCCCAATGAAGGGCCAACGACAGCTTCTTCCATTATGCGCGATTTAGCAGGAAGTTTACCGGCTTTCAGGATGTTTGCAAGGTCCTGCGCTTCTGTAATACTCATATCACCACCTGAAATCGACGAGCGACCATTTGGGATTTCGTCATTAACAACAGGGTATGAATACACATAATCATCGAGGACGATGGCAACCTGTCGGCCAATATTTTCGCCGGTGAGACGTTTCCAGGTTTTAGCACCTTCACTATTCATTTGAATAGTAACCTCAACGCGGCCATTTTGGTCGTAATCCTGACGTGCATCAACGATAACATCGCCACCCAAAGCGGCTTTGTTGTCGCGCGATGCCTTAAGTGCAACCAATTCCATCAGCTCTGCTTCGCCGGCAGCGCGTGGTTTAATTGTCCATGCCAGTTTCATGTTCCGGGGGAAGACCGATTTAACCCGGCTGAGCATATTATTGATACGTGCGGTATCTTTAACAGCAGCGGTACCTACACGAGCAGTATTTCCAGGGAAAAACTGTCCTGATTCGTTTTGCTGATAGGAAGGCATCAAATAGGCATAAAGCGGATTTTTAGCGGCATATTCTTCAAAAGAAGCATCATCCATTTCGTCGCTGTCGTCAGCAAGCTGATCAATAAGCGAGGTGGTATCTGAATTATTTGTGGTATCAGTAGCAGCCGCTAGATCTTCTTCAAGATCTGTTTGTTCTGTTACTGTTTCTTCATTTTCTGCTGTTGCTGCTTCATTTTCTGTTGCAGTTTCTTCCACTTTGGCATCTTCAGTACCTGCAAGGCGTTGATTGGCTTCATCGAAAAAAGTATAAAGCTCAGAGAAATTGTAGGTTTCCCAGAATTCAAGTTGTGCAGTTCCCTGCAGAAGCTTTCTTACACGCTTGGGATCTTTAATGCCTGGTAATTCTACGAGAATACGACCTGAGGTTGCCAGTTTTTGAATATTAGGCTGGGTAACTCCAAAGCGGTCGATACGTGTACGCAGAATCTGAAATGAACGGTCGATGGCACCTTCTGCTTCTGTTTCGATAACGGCAAGGACTTCTGCATTTGTTGAGTTTACAGTGATTCCTTTGTCTTTAAACTCAAAGAGGAAGATTGAAGCCAGGCTTGCGTTGGGGTCAACTTCATTAAACGACTCGCCGAACAAGGTAACAAAGTCTTGCTGGCTATCGCGTTGCTTTTGCTTGGCCAGTTGCATGGCTTCCACAAAAACGGGATCCTGACTATCGCCCGACAAAGCCTGAATGATATCGCTAACGGATACCTCCAGTACAACGTTCATACCACCTTTGAGGTCGAGGCCGAGATTGATCTCGCGCTCTTTTACATCTCTGTAGGTGTATTTGTCGATCAAAATGTTATAAACTACCTGGTTATCCATGGAATCCAGGTAATAGGTTTTGCGCGCGTTAAATATCGAATCATGAATATGACCGTACATCACTTCATCTCCTTGTGCAAGCTCCTTAGCCAGTTCTACTCCTACATTGCTTTCGGCATAGCGGGCGGCATCTTTCTCAATTTTTTGACTCACAAATGTGAATGAAAGCTGGTAAAGTGATACGATTGCAAAGGCGATGGCAAACACCTTGATTGCTCCTTTGTTCTGCATTTGAATTGTGAATTAAATTAACTTCCTTCTACTCTTTAGAATTTTTTTAGAGGGTGCAAAATTAGAATAATATTTGACAACTCCCAATAATTCAACATATAAAACATACAAGCTTAGCTATTGATTTTCTGAGTGGTCAGATTTTGTTCGCGACAAAAACTAACGTATTGTAAATCAATTACACAAAGAAAAAAGCTTGTCAAAACATCAGTATTTCATCCATTTCCAAAGCTCCCGGTAGGTAACTTTTTTGCCATACATCAGTATTCCGGTGCGGTAAATTTTTCCGGCAAACCAGGTTGTAAACAAAAATCCGACGATCAATAGCGACATCGAAAGGATTAATTCGTCATAGGGAACGCCAAATGGAATACGCACCATCATCACAACAGGTGAGGTAAATGGTATGATCGACAGCCAAAAAGCCAATGCCCCATCAGGATTATTGACGATGAAATTGCTGATTACAAGGCCTAAAATCAAAGGCAGGGATACCGGTAACATGAATTGTTGCGTATCAGCTTCGCTATCAACAGCCGAACCAATGGCAGCGAATAATGCCGCATAAAGCAGGTAGCCCCCGATAAAATAAAACAGGAAACTCAATATGATAACTTTAAAATTTATCGCCTCAACCACTTCAAAAACCTTTAACACTGCTTCCTGATTCATGCCATCCATAACCGGATTGGTCTGCTGCATCATAGCACCGGCATTCATTTGTGCTTCAGGAATTTGTGCGGGGTTGTAAAAGAGTGTGAAGAGCCCATAAATGCCCGCTGTTAGAATAACCCAAAGCAAAAACTGTGTGAGGCCAACCAGGGCAATGCCTGTGATTTTTCCCAACATGAGCTCAAAAGGCCGCACCGAACTTACGATAACTTCTACTATTCTGCTTGTTTTTTCTTCGATAACGCCACGCATTACCTGCGATCCAAAAATAAATATGAAGAAATAAATGAGAATAGAACTTACCAATCCCAATGCCACATTTACTGCTGTAAAAGACTTCTTGGATGCACCGTCTTCATCAAGGCGAAAAGTTACCAGATTGATAGCAGTTTTTGCTGATTTAATTATGTTAGGATCAATGCCTGATGCCAATAATTTTTTAGTCTCTACCTCCTTGCTCATGGTATTGCTGATGTAGGAGGCGGTCGTCATAGGAATTTGCCGATTGCTGTAAATTTCTGCATTTACAGGCACATTTAGTGTAGGTTGCGGCACGTAAAGCAGTAAATCATATTTCCCGTTAAGCACCTGACTTTTAACACTATCGACTGACTCAAAAACATAATGAAACTGCATATTGTCTGCATTTTCAAATCGCCCTAAAAACCAATTGGTTTCATCGATGACTGCAATATTTTTTTTCCCAACATTATCCAGCGATGCCAGTATAATAGGTACAATCATTAGCGCTGCCATGAGGATCGGTCCCAAAAACGTCATGACGATAAAACTTGTCTTTTTAACGCGTGTGAGGTATTCCCGTTGGAGGATAAGGCCTATTTTATTCATGGGAATCGGTTTTGATGTTGGTAGCACTTACCTGAGCTATAAAAATATCGTTCATAGACGGTAACAATTCCTTGAAATCACTCAGTTCGCCAAGTGGCAACAGCTTTTTAATAAGTTGATTGCCGCTGCTTTCGGCATCACTGGTAATTGTGATCCGAACACTATTATCTGCTTTACGCACAAATTTGTTCAGGGTAACTGATAATTGCTCGAGATCTTGTTTAATGGAGTCAACAGGTTGTTTAATCTCACATTCAAAAGTATGGGTGCGATGTGCTTCCCTGATTTCGTTTACAGTACCTTCCAAGATTTTATTGCCATTATTTATTAGGGCAATGTGGTCGCAAAGCTCTTCAACAGAAGCCATATTATGCGTAGAGAAAATGATTGTAGCTCCCTGTTCGCGGAGTTTTAAAATTTCTTCCTTTAACAGATTTACATTGATGGGGTCGAAGCCGCTGAATGGTTCGTCAAAGATCAATAATTCGGGCTGGTGCAAAATGGTAACGATAAACTGGATCTTCTGCTGCATCCCTTTGCTGAGTTCTTCTACCTTGCGATTCCACCAGTTTTCGATCTCAAATTTCTCAAACCAATAGAGCAGTTTTTGGCGGGCGATATTTTTTGGCATGCCTTTGAGACGTGCCAGGTATAAAGCCTGTTCTCCAACCTTCATTTTTTTATAAAGCCCGCGCTCTTCCGGCAAATAGCCTATTCTGGAGATATGCTCCGGCGACAGAACTTCCCCGTTGAGCAAGATGCTGCCCTTATCCGGAGCAGTTATTTGATTGATTATACGAATCAAGGATGTTTTTCCGGCACCATTAGGACCTAATAAGCCATAGATGCTGTTTTCCGGCACCTGAAGACTAAGATTATTGATTGCCAAGTGATTGGCGTATTTCTTTGTAACTTCATTGACGGACAGGAATGTTCGCATAAAATGACTGACTTAAGTGATTAGTTGAAAAAATCTTTCATGCGGTCGAAATAGCTTTTCTCGCTTGCAGACGGGTTGGGCTGAAAATTCTCTGCATTGGAGAAACCTTCCAGAATAGCAGTCTCTTCTTTGCTTAGGCTTTTTGGTGTCCACACATTAATATTTACCAATAAATCGCCATTGCCATAGCTGTTTACGCTTGGTAAGCCTTTGCCTTTAAGCCTCAGCACTTTGCCGGATTGTGTGCCCGGGCTAATTTTCAAGCGCGCTTTACCCTCGATAGTCGGTACCTCAACCTGATCGCCTAAGGCCGCCTGCGGAAAGCTGATAAACAAGTTATGAATCAGGTTATTGCCGTCTCTTTCCAATTCGGGATGTTTCTCTTCTTCAATCAGCACAATCAAGTCTCCGGCAATGCCACCTCTGGCGCCGGCATTTCCTTTGCCGTTGACTGAAAGCTGCATGCCTTCGGCAACACCTGCAGGAATATTCAGACTGATGATTTCCTCATCCTTTACGACACCATTTCCTTGACAGTGCGTACATTTTTTAGTAATCATCCTGCCTTCGCCACCGCAGCTGGGGCAGGTGGAGGTGGTTTGCATTTGTCCCAGAAAAGTATTGGTGATCTGGCTTATTTGTCCATTGCCATTACAGGTAGAGCAAGTAGCATAGCTGCTGGCATTTTCGGCGCCGGTGCCATCGCATTGTTTGCAGGAAACATATTTACTAACCTTGATTTTTTTCTCAGCTCCGTTAGCAATTTCGCGTAGGTTAAGTCTTACTTTAACCCTTAGATTTGCTCCCTTATTTACGCGTCGGCGTTGACCTCGCTGGCCGCCAAAACCACCACCGAAAGCACCACCAAAGACATCGCCAAACTGGCTGAATATATCATCCATACTCATGCCGCCGCCGCTAAATCCGCCTCCGCCTGATGCACCGCCAAGGCCTGCATGCCCGTAACGATCATAGCGTGCTCGTTTATTCTGATCGCTTAAAACTTCATAAGCCTCAGCAGCCTCCTTAAACTTATCTTCTGCAGTTTTGTCATCAGGATTTTTGTCTGGATGGAATTTAATTGCCATTTTGCGGTATGCCTTCTTGATTTCAGTATCTGTGGCACTGCGCTCTATTTCGAGTATTTCGTAATAGTCTCTTTTAGACATGCTTTAGTTTTTGTGTTCGGTTAGTTGCCAACAACGACTTTGGCAAATCGGATTACTTTTCCATTCAGGTGATAACCTTTTTGTATCACATCAACTACCTTGCCTTTTAATTCAGGTTTTGAAGCCGGAATATTGGTTAACGCTTCGTGAAAATCAGTGTCGAATGGCTGATTTAGTGCCTGCATTTCTTCCAGACCCTTCTGTTGCAGTGTCTTTAAGAACTTATTGTAAATCAGTAAAATGCCTTGAAGAGACTGATCTACCTCCGGTTTTTCTTCCAATGCAATAATTGCACGTTCAAAGTCGTCAAGCACTGGCAGCAGCGCTGTTATTACTTCTTCAGATGCTGTTTTGCTGAGTTCTATTTTTTCTTTCAGGCTTCGCTTTCTGAAATTGTCAAACTCTGAAAAAAGCCTTAGGTATTTATCGTTCAGCTCATCATATTGCTCCTTACTTATGCCCGACTCTTTTTGTCCGTTCCTGTTTTTCTTCATTCTCGTTCTTTTTCTTGTGGTGGAAGGAGTCTCTTGATCAGCCTTGTTATCATTATTTTCCTTCTGATTATCATCAATATGGATGTCTTCAAACTCATCCATCTCTCTTGAATTTTTATTGTCTTCGTTCATTTCTAATATTTCCTTTTGTTAAAAAATCTTTCTTCTGTCGGTCGTGCAACAAATAATCTGCCAATGCAGTAGGCTATTGTCAAATTGACAGACAAAGTATGGTTTTTTGAAATTATTTACAATCAGATACGTTCGATCAGGGCACCAAGCTGCTGCAATCTTTTATCAATAAATTGATAGCCTCTATCGATTTGATCAATGTTGTCGATGATACTTTCGCCTTTAGCTGATAAAGCCGCGATAAGCAAAGCAACACCAGCGCGAATATCAGGCGAACTCATACGGATTCCCTTTAAAGATATGCTGTGATTTAAGCCGATCACATTGGCACGATGCGGATCACAGAGGATGATTTGCGCGCCCATATCGATCAGCTTATCGACAAAAAACAACCGGCTTTCGAACATTTTCTGATGAATAAGCACCGTGCCTCTTGCTTGTGTGGCCACAACCAGAACAATACTGATCAAGTCGGGTGTGAAACCAGGCCAGGGGGCATCGGCAATACTCATGATGCCACCATCCATATAGCTTTCTACCTCGTAACTTTCCTGCGCCGGAACAAGAATATCATCACCTTCAAATTCAAGCTTAATTCCCAGTCTTCTAAAAACGGTTGGAATCATGCCTAAAGAAGCAATCCCGGCATCTTTGATTCTTATTGTTGAGCGGGTCATGGCTGCCAAACCTATAAAACTTCCCACCTCAATCATATCAGCTAGCAAACGATGTTCTGTGGCTTTCAAAGCTGATACACCTTCAATATAAAGGAGATTTGAACCGATTCCGTTAATTTTAGCACCCATTCGCACCAGCATTTGGCAAAGCTGAACGATGTATGGTTCGCAGGCTGCATTAAAAATAGAAGTAGTTCCAACGGCCAATGTGGCAGCCATAATAATATTTGCTGTTCCGGTTACAGAGGCCTCATCCAGTAGCATTGATGTGCCTTTTAGTCCATTGGGAGCTTCAATTTGATAGCAATGTTTTTGCTCGTCTTCGCGAAAAATTGCGCCAAGTTTGGTAAGACCGATAAAATGGGTGTCGAGGCGGCGGCGTCCAATTTTGTCTCCGCCCGGATGCGGTAAAAATGCTTTTTGGAATCGGGCGAGCAGAGGTCCCAATATCATGATGCTGCCACGCAAACTCGCAGCCTTTTCAATGAAATCGTCAGAGGTGAGATAATCCAGCTGAATCGTTTCTGCCTGTAGGTCAATTTCTGATGCGCTTATGCGATTGGTTTTTACACCAAGGCCTTCCAATAAGCTGATCAGGTTGTTCACATCCCTGATATCGGGGAGGTTAGTGATCTTTATTTTTTCGGGTGTAAGCAGGCAGGCACATAATATTTGAAGTGCTTCATTTTTTGCGCCTTGTGGCTGGATGATGCCCGATAGTGTTTGACCTCCTGTGACTCTGAACGAACTCATTTAAAACTTTTTAATTGCTGATTTCCGGTGCAATCAATTCTAATTTAATTAGTTATCTCTGGCGCGGATTATTTACCCTTTTATTAGAGAAATCTTTCTTTTTGTTGGGTTTTTTCTTTTTGGCCGCTGATAGGGCACCAGGGTTTCTGCCTAAAACTTCTGTTGGTGCTATAAGTCGCGTATCTTCTGGCAATGTGAGCGCACCTTCAGAAACCCTTTCGAGCTCCATTAAGATGATGTTGTCGTTAACAGTTTCCCTGTTCCAGTTCAGATAGTCTTTTTTCATTTGATTGGCGATTGCCAGCGATATAGCTTTTTTCTCTTCTTCGTCTTCAATCGATTTGGCTATATCAATCATCGCCATGAGGTAGTGGCCGTAATGCCCATATTTTGGTTTTTTCTGACCATAACCAGGGTGTTCCGGCTTTTTGTTGCGAATCTCTTTGGAAGGCAATTCATAGGGGCCATCCACATCAAGCTTGTAATCGGCAATGATGTGCATATGATCCCAGAGCTTATGCATAAAATCTTCGGTTTCTTTTACCTGGGGATTCATTTGCGCCATCACAGAAACAACAAAATAAGCGGCTTGCGTGCGATTGGTTTTATCTTCGATGGTAAGCAGATGTTCGATCATCTGTTGGATATTTCTTCCGTATTCCTGAATTACCAAGTGGTTACGACCTGTGTTGTAACTGAGTGCGTCTGTATTCATAGGTACAAATTATAAAAGTTTTATGCCGATTATCCCGATGATTTGGGGGTTATTAAACTATATTTTATAGCGTTAGCAGTTGCAAAAGTAAACAATAATCGGGTAGTGTCTAAACAATTTTCAAGCGTGCAAATTTTAAGAGCAGTTGTTTTTGCCCATAGGCAGCAAACTGCACCGTTGCTTTTTTGTTGGGGCCATTGCCCTCGAGGTTCACTATTTTTCCTTTGCCAAATTTTTGATGAATCACCTGCATTCCATTCTGAAGATCATCAGGATCGGAAGCTTCAAAATCATCGTTTGCATGAGATTTATTCGGTGAGTGATCCGCTCTTTGTGTCGCTTCCGGTTGCATTTTGGAAAATCCTGCCATGGTATCTAAGCTGGTTTTTTTTCGCATTCCGGTTTTCCGGGGTCGGTCGATCAGGCTTTCATCAATTTCTTCCAAAAAGCGAGAAGGCTCGCACAGGCTCAGATTACCCCACCGATAGCGACTTTCGGCATAGCTTAAGGTTAGTTTTTTTTCGGCCCTGGTGATGGCAACATAAAAAAGACGACGTTCCTCCTCCAACTCAGCTCTTGTTCCGAGTGATTGAACCGATGGAAACAGATTTTCCTCTATTCCAACCACAAAAACATAGGGAAACTCTAATCCTTTTGCAGCATGAATCGTCATCATACTTACATAGTCATCATCGTCAGGATCTTTTTTGTCGGCATCTGTCAGCAGGGCAATATCCTGCATAAAATCGGCCAGTTTTATACCTACTTGCTCTCCAGTGGCTTCGTCAACCTGTTTGTCAGAGAACTCCATAATGGCATTGAGGAGCTCTTCAATATTTTCGATGCGGCTGATGCCTTCCGGACTGTCGTCTTCCTTGAGCGCAGCCACCAAGCCCACGCTGCTGTTGATATGTTTTGCCAGCTCAAAGGCACTTTTTGTTTCGTGCAGCGCCTGAAAGCTTTTTATCATCGCAACAAAATCATTGATTTTTGACAATGCGCCGCGGTTGATGTCGTGAGGCAATAAACTTTGTTCGTTAATCAAATCCCAGATACTGATTTGATGGACATTAGCCGCTACCAACAAGCGCTCAATTGTTGTTTTGCCTATTCCCCGTGCAGGATAATTGATTACCCGCAATAAGGCTTCTTCGTCCTGGGGGTTGATGACAAGTCTGAAATAGGAGAGTAGGTCTTTCACCTCCTTGCGGGCATAAAACGAAAGACCACCATATATACGGTAAGCTATGCCATGTTTTCTCAGGGCTTCTTCAATCGAGCGAGACTGTGCATTGGTGCGGTATAGAATCACAAAATCTTTGTTATTCAACTGCTCGGCCATTTTATGACCAAATATGGCATTGGCCACCAGCACACCTTCCTCATTATCAGAAGTAGCTCTTAGCAGGCTGATCAATTCACCGTTTTCTTTGTCGGTCCAAACAAGTTTTTTGATCTGATCTTTATTGTTTTCGATCACCTTATTGGCAGCAGCAACGATTGTTTTTGTAGAGCGGTAATTCTGTTCAAGCCTTACAAGCTGATGATCAGGATAATCACTCTTAAAATTTAGAATGTTTTGAATATTGGCGCCTCTAAACGCATAGATACTTTGGGCATCGTCGCCAACAACACAAATGTTTTCGTTCAGCGCGGCAATACGCTTGATGATAAGGTATTGTGCATGGTTAGTATCTTGATACTCATCCACCAGTATATATTTGAATCGATGTTGATACTTGTAAAGCACTTCCGGAAAATCGCGCAGCAATACATTTGTATTGAAGAGCAGATCGTCGAAGTCCATGGCATTGGCACGTTTCAGTCGGCTGCTGTAGGCTTTAAATATTTCCCCGATCAGCGGTTTTCCGGCTTGCTGGTCAGCGATTCTGATATCCGGATTGTCCAGATAATCCTGGGCTGAAAACAGATTGGATTTAGCATTTGAGATACGGTGTAAAACAAAGGATGGTTTATAAACCTTTGGATCCAGGTTCAGTTCCTTTAGAATATTTCGCATCAGCTGTTTGGTGTCATCCGTATCGTATATGGTAAAATTTGAGGGATACCCCAGATGGTGCCCTTCTACACGCAGAATACGGGCAAAAATGGCATGAAAAGTGCCCATCCAAACATTGCGACCTTCCTGATCGCCCACAAGCTGAATCACCCGTTCTTTCATTTCGCGGGCAGCTTTGTTGGTAAAAGTCAGGGCTAGAATAGAGAAGGCATCAATGCCCTGCTGCAACATATAGGCAATCCGATAAGTAAGTGCCCTGGTTTTGCCTGAACCGGCCCCGGCAATCACCATCACCGGGCCTTTAATTGATTGAACAGCTTGCTGTTGAGGTTCGTTAAGTTGTTGGAGTAAATCGATCACACGCTAATTTTTTTAGGCTGCAAAGCTACATTATTTCGGCAGATAAGAAGTCTCAGGAAGTTTTGCAGCAAACCTTATTGAGATAAATATTCTCCTATTGAATGTCATCTTGCGATAAAGGAATCTTTAACTATTTGTTATTTAATAATTTGGTTATGAGTTGTTTTAATAAATCCTACTTAAAAAATGTAATCAACATGATATGACTATATCAGGTATATTTTGGAACGCCCTTTCTAACTCAACCTACCTACCCACGTATTATTTGAGATACCTTCAGGTTTGAGGTTTCCGTTGTAATCTGCATTAATAAAAGCAGCAAATACTTCCGCATTATCTATTCTGGCAATATCAACTTCCACTACTGCATGTTCGTGACGGCGCTGGGCCGAGCTAATTTCTATCAGGGCTTGGTTTTCGGAATTTTCTGGAACTATAAAAACGATAAGTTTGTCGTTGAGCCGGCTCATTTGGGGAGGAAGCTGTTTCCAGCTCAGGCGCAATTGCCCATCTTGTGTTTGCGCAAGCTGCCAGTCACTAGCCTCATCGCGCACATCTTTGCATAGCTGCAGCCAGTTAGCCAGGTTTTTATTTTCGGTTTCCCGATAGTTTTTGAGATTAGCCGACAAGGCGGCGTTCCATGCAGAACGATTTACCGCTTGTGCAGCAAAACCCATAAGCAAAAGGTTTCTGCACTTTGAAAGTACAGCAACAACCTCCTTAAAATCATCCTGACTGGCTTTGAGTTTGCCAGTAGCCTTCTTGTTCCGGTATGCGGGTCTAATCCTCACAACCGTTTTTCCAACCATCTGATATACCACCAAATTACCAATCCGACCCGAAAGCCTTCCCATAAACGCATCACCTGAGCCAGCCATATACACCTATAAACTACGATGAAATAAAGAGTAAATAGAATTTTTGAATAGGACTTGATTGGGAGGGGAAAGTACTTTATGTAGCAGCTTAACCAACAGGTAAAACTGATGAAGAAATAGCCTACACAGTTGAATTGACATCACGCAGTTGATATAACAAAAGAAATTACTATCTTTGGTTTGAATGAAATAATATTATGCCGAAAACTAAAACGCATTCGCAATATCTTAATATTAGCACCATCTTCGACGAGCTGCCGCTAGGAATGATTCTATTAGATAGCGATAAAACTATTCTTGCAGTAAATGAAGCATTTATAGCAATTTTTCATTTAATCCAACAACAAATAATCGGGCAGCAATTAGAAATGATTAAGGGTATTCATTTCGATACTGAAAATTTTGAGGAAATATTTGACAAAAACAGCTCGAACAGAAAAAAGATAGTTGAGCTAAAGAACAATAAAGGCAATGCTTACAAAGCAGAATTTATTTTACTTGATTCAACACATAGCAAATCTCCATATTATCTGGGAGTTATCAATAAATCTGAATCTGAAAATGCACTAAAACAGGAATTAGAAAATCAAAAGGCTTTAAAAGGTAGTGTAAAAGATAAATTGGAGCAAGAGAGTGAATTAAGCGAAATGAAGTCCAGGTTTTTATCTATTGCTTCCCACGAATTCAGAACACCATTGGCTGGTATATTATCTTCCCTCAATTTAATAGACAGGTACATTGATGCAGATCAGCGTGGGTGGTCTAATTTTAAAAACAATGATAAAGTAGTTAACCACCTGAATAAGATTAACGAATCAGTAAAAAACCTTACGGGTATATTAAATACCTTTCTAACCCTGGGGAATATAGAAAAAGGTGAGATTCCCGTAAAATATACCAGATTCAATCTTCAAAAAACACTTAAATCCCAAGTTTCGCAGTTTCAGGAAATGAGTAAACCAGGCCAGGAAATCAATTATCAACATATAGGGAAAGAAAAGATGGTTCTGCTGGATAAAAACCTACTCAGAAATATCATAAACAATCTATTATCTAATGCCATCAAATTTTCGCCTGAGAATACTAAAATTGAATTGTTATCAGAAATTGATACAAACACTATTAAATTAGTCGTTCAGGATCAAGGAATTGGAATACCTTCACGCCAACAAAATAAAATATTCAGCCGGTTTTTCAGGGCACATAATGCACTCAATTATGAAGAAGGGACAGGTTTGGGACTTAATATCGTTAAAAAGTATATCGACCTACTGAAAGGAAATATTTCCTTTGACAGCAAGCAGAATATGGGAACAACTTTTTATATCAGCTTTCCTAAAAATAAATCATGAAAAAAATTTTGGTAATAGAAGATGACAGGCTAATGCGGGAAAACATTTCTGAGCTATTAGATTTAGTCGGATATGAAGTTGAATCAGCTCATAACGGAAAGGAAGGCGTTAAAAAGGCACGAACATTCCTTCCCGACCTGATCATTTGCGACATTAAAATGCCTGTATTGGATGGCTACGGAGTACTTCATATTTTGCAAAAAGAACCCATTACTTCCACGATACCGTTTATCTTCCTCACTGCAAAAACAGAAAGGAGCGACAGGAGAAAAGGGATGGAGATGGGCGCTGATGACTACCTTGCTAAACCCTTTGAGGACACTGAGCTGCTTAAAGCCGTCGAAACCCGTTTTAGAAAGCACAGAATTTTTTCCAAAAAAGACGAAAATGATACAGCGCGATTAAATCAAACCACGCATGAAGTTGATATTGCTATGAACTTAAAAAACACCTTCTCAGATTGTAAAGTTCATCAATATGATCCGAAAGAAAACATCTTCAAAACAGGGGAATATCCGCATTATTTATTTTTTATTGAAAGTGGCAGCGCAAAAACCTTCAGGCTGAATATAGAAGGGAAAGAGCTTATTTCAAATATATATCGAGCTGGTGATTTTTTTGGATATCAGCCTGTTTTTGAGGATAGACCATACAATGAAACAGCTATTGCCCTTGAACCAAGTCAGCTTTTAAATATCCCGAAAAACGACTTTCTTTCATTGATCTATAATAGCAGTGACATTGCTAGTAATCTCATAAAAATCATCTCAAAAAATCTTTCAGACAAAGAAGAAGAAATGATGCATATGGCTTATGATTCTGTTCGAAAACGCGTTGCCTTCAAGTTGCTGGAACTTATCCCCGCAAATGAGCAAGAATCAGTTGCTATTTCCCGAACCGACCTGGCTAGCCTGGTAGGAACCACCAACGAAACATTGGTCAGGACATTGACTGAGCTAAAAGACCTCAAGATTATTAAAACTGACTCCCACGAAATAACCCTAATCAATAGAGAAAAGTTAAAAACCATTGTAAAAAACTGGTAGTATTATTCTATATTATTTCCTGATTTTCCTGTCTGTATTCCTTACCCACTTTACTTTTCCTAACTCAACCTATTAATTCGAATTTTGAGATTGACACAAATCAATTCACTTCATTGATTTGTGCCATTGTATTTGCCCCTTTAATCTATGAGCTTTGCAAAACAGCTTTAATAATTGAAGAAAATAATTACAAATAAGCCAAAAAAATAAGATGCTATTGTTAGTGCATTTCATTTATCTGAATTAATCAGCTACAAAAGTGGCTTAGTCAGATCGATAATATTACGAACAATAAAAATCCATAAAAAAAATGAAAATCTTCCTGATTTCTTTTTCATTTTTCTTGTTAACAACACATAATCAAATCGATGCTCAAAGCTTTACTGAAATAAAGGATGTCGATATTTTAGCAGATAGCAGGATTGTTTTAGAAAAAGTGAACCCCTATGTTTTTGATACATTAATCGTAAAAGATGTGATGGAGTTAAACGATAAGCATTCAAAGGTTATCTATGAAGATGAAGGTATTTATAGCGAGGTTATTGTAAACTCCCATCGAAAGGATATGTTGCTCATAGCAACAGCAATTGAAAAGCCTCAGGATCAAATACCTGAAATTGTAATGGAGGTTTTTAAACAAAGTGAATTTAGCTCATGGCAAATAGAGAAAACACTGGCTATGAAAACACCTTATGACTCTTGGTTTTATGCCTTTGACATTTCAAAAAACAATAAAAACAAACGTTTATTTTATGACGAGCTCGGTGCGTATAAAAGCCCTCCTTACTAATAACAGATAAAAAGAGAAAACAAAAAAACTAACCCTAAATAAATTCAACATGAAACGCAGTTTAAAAAATTTAACCGAATATACCTTAAAAACAAAAGACGGCACAAATGGAAAAGTAAGTGACTTTCTATTTGACGAAAAACAATGGACTGTTCGTTATCTTCGAGCAGATTTCGGGAGCTTATTCTCTTCCAAAAAGATACTAATCCCCAAAGTATTCTTAAAAACACCCCTATGGGAAAAAGAAATTTTCCCAAGCGAACTGGAGAAAAATGATATAGAAAATTGCCCTAAACCTGCTGATCATCAACCAGTCTCAAGAGAGTATGAAAATACCTTATTTAAGTATTTCAAAATAAATCCCTATTGGAGCGCTTCCTATGTTGGATCGCCCGGACTTATTTACCCACCAATGCCGATTGACATTCCAACAAAAGATTTTCAAGAAGAAGATCTTAACACCATTCTCAGGAGTTTTAAGGAAATAGAGGGATATGATATTCGTGCCATTGACGGGAAACTGGGGCATATTGAGGATGTTATCATCGATGATTCAGACTGGCAAATAAAATATGTGATAATAGACACTAAAAACTGGCTGCCTTTTAGTAAAAAAGTAATCATCGCTATTGATTGGATGGAAAGTGTAAGCTATGTAAAAAGAGAGATTAAAATAAATTTAAAAACTGAAGTGATCAAAAACGCTCCGGAATTTCATTCTACTGAGCTTATTGATTCCAAGTTTGAGAAATCATTGTTTGACTTTTACAGCCGTAGTCTTGTAAAATAAAACAAGTTAACCCTAACTAACTATGCCATACAATAAATTAACAGAATTACCCGAACAAGTAAAAAATGCACTGCCAGCTCACGGTCAGGAAATATATCAGGCTGCCTTTAATAATGCCTGGCAGGAGTATAAAAACCCACAAGACCGAAAAGAGAGTAATTCAAGAGAAGAAACAGCCCATAAAGTAGCTTGGGCTGCCGTAAAAAATGTTTATCATAAAAACAAGTTCGGTGAGTGGACACGATAACTTAATACAATAAGCTGAGTTCGATTAAAATTATAGAGCTCAGGTTAATATCTTAAACCTTTAAAAAAATTAAAAAATGGATAAACTAGAGTTTAAAATAAAAACGCTTGAAAGTATTGACAAGCTTTTCGATCAGGTCGAAGAAATGGAACAGAAAAGAAATCAACTGAATGATAGTTTGAAACATAAATATGACCAGGGAGTTGATGGCCTGAAAAAAAGAAGAGCTGAAATGAAAGAAAAACTAAATGAATATGAAAGCGCTACGCTTGAAAATCAAAAGAAGCTAAAAGAAACGCTTTCGGCCAGCATGAAGCATTACAAAGCCGGTTTTGATGAGCTCAGCAAACTGTTTAAATAGTATGTAAAACCAATTAAATCTAACAGACATGTATATATCAGCATTAATAATATCGTTTGGATTTGCTCTTTTATTCGCTCTTTTATTAACCTATGGTTTCAGGAGAAAAGGCCCTGGTCCAGCAGATGGACTGGTTTTCTTTTTATTGATAATCTTTATGTTTTCATGGGCTATCGGTGGCTGGATAGCTCCTTTTGGCCCTGTGTATTGGGGTATACCATGGATGGGGTATTTATTCTTGGCGTTTTCAGTCACACTTCTACTGGGAATGTTGCTACCACCTTCAAAACCACCTTATAAAACAAATGAAAAGCCGGCCACAGATTATGATTTATTTGAAAAGAATGCTGCTAAATACCCAATAGGAATCACTTTTGGAATTTTCTTCTGGGTTACTATGATTGTATTACTGGCGATGGGAATTATAAAAATCGCTTACTATTTATAATACAAAAACTTAACTAATTAGTGTCTGTCCATAATGTCCGATATCTGCGTTGCTACAAAAATTTTAAATCCTCGAATACTTTAGTATACTGCGGTTTAAAATTTTTATGCGCCCTGCCTGTCTGCTGCCAGGTAGATCTGTCTGCTGCCAGGCAGATCTGACTGCCAGGCTTGATCTCGACCATTATGAATCAGCCGCTAGACTTTATAGACAAACTCTAAATAATCTTTAAAACAATTAAAAACTGCTAATATGATAAATAGAGAACATTCAGACAAAAACAACCTCATTTCAAGAATTGATTTTACAAGACTGGCAAAAATTCATGACCAGCATTGTGTATCTATCTATGTTCCAACACACAGAGCAGGTGAAGAGGTTGATAAGAAGCAGGGCCAACTTCTTTTAAAAAACCGCATAAAAAACCTAAAAAACAGATTAAAGGATTACAACCTAAATGAACAGGAAATTGATAATTACCTAAACCCTGTTGAAACTTTGCTAGATGATAAACATTTTTGGCGAAATCAATCAGATTGCCTTGTTCTCTTCCTAAATAAACAAGGATTGAAGTATTTTACCTTACCCATCCATCATGATGCTTTCACTTATATATCTGATCATTTTTATCTACTTCCGCTTATTCAGATGTTTAATGGTGACGGAAAGTTCTATCTGTTAAATTTAAGCCTTGAGGATGTAAAACTTTACGAATGCACAAGGCATAGTATTGCTGAAGTATTTGTTGAAAATCTGCTGCCTGAAAAATTAGAAGAGGTCGTAGGTTTTGATTATAAGGAAAAATCTATTCAATTTAGGAGTGGACAGGGTGGAAAAGCCGAAGTTACATACCACGGTCAAGGTGCTGGCAAAGATGACAAAAATGTTGAAGTTGAAAAGTTTATAAGGGCTGTGGATTCCGGACTAATGGACTTAATAAAAGATCAAAAAGCACCACTCGTTCTTGCTTCAGTTGACCATTATTACCCGATATACAAAAACATCACAGCCTATGCACACTTAAATGATCAGCATATTGGAGGAAACCATGAAAAAACAGATCCAACGATTTTACATGAAATGGCTTGGCCATTGGTTGAAGACCATTTTCTGCATAGTAAACGTAAATACATAAACCTAACCAGAGACCATTCAGCCGATGATAAAACTTTATTAGACATAAACGATATTATTCCTGCTGCGATTGATGGCAGGATAGAAGCATTGTTTATTCAAAAATCAAAAGACAGATATGGCATTTATGACAGTGTGAACAGATCGCTGATTATTGACGAAAACAGCAATTCAAACCAAACATCCCTTTTTAACCTGGCAGCAACACATACCTGGATGCAGGGAGGTTATGTTTATATTTCCGAAAAAGACGAAATGCCATTTAAGATCAGTAATATCAATGCATTGCTAAGATACTGAGCTGCATTTTGATATGCCTCATAAATATTCCGACGCAATTATCTCTTGAGTTTGACAACAAAACTGATTTAATACAGTATCAAAATCAATAGCAAACCTTGATCTGCATCAATTTATTAGAACAACAAAACTTATTACTTTGCTAATAACTTAATTTGGTATCGAATACATCAGTATTCACCTATTCAATAAACAGAAAAACTAGCATTATGGACAATTATCATGAAAGTAGCAATGAACTCTCAAAAGAAACCAAGGACTTTGTACGTGCCCTGAATTCAATGAAAGAAGAAGTTGAAGCAATTGACTGGTATCAGCAACGAATCGATGGCGCCAGTGACCAGCAGCTAAAAAAAATATTAAAACACAACCGTGATGAAGAAATAGAACATACTTGTATGTTGCTGGAATGGTTGAGAAGGAATATGGATGGATGGGACGAACAATTAAAGATATATTTAAACACTACAGTTGATATTACAAAAGCTGAAGAAAAAAATAAATAAAACAGAAATGGATATTTTAAAAAGAGAAATGGCTCCAGTTACAGACACAGCCTGGAAAGAAATAGCAAATCAAACAGACACAGTTTTAACTAATTACCTTACTGCCAGAAAATTTGTTGACATTGACGGCCCAAATGGGTTTGATTTTTCGGCCGTATCAACAGGCCGCCTCACTGTTCCTAAAAAGAAGATGAAAGATGGAGTTAATTATGGCATACGTTCTATATTACCTCTTGTCGAAGTAAGGAAACCTTTTGAGTTGGATCTATGGGAATTGGACAATATCAATAGGGGTGCTAAAGACGTTGACCTTGAACCACTTGAAAAAGCTGTAAAGCAAATTGCCGGATTTGAGGAAAATACTATTTATATGGGACTTAGCGAAGCTGGAATAAAAGGCTTGTCCGAAAACAATCATTACGGACAGGTTTTTCTACCTGATAAGGTGGAAAATATTATCAAGTTCCTTGGTGCCCAAATCAACGTTCTACAGCGAAATGCTGTTGAAGGTCCATATACTTTAGTCCTTACAGAAAAATATTGGCTTGAACTGATCAATCTTGTAGACGGCTACCCATTGATCAAGCAATTAACTGAATTGCTTGGTGGCAAAATAATAGTCAACGACCACTGCGACAAATCCTTTCTGGTATCTGAAAGAGGCGGAGACTTTGAGTTAACCCTCGGACAGGATGTTTCGGTGGGATATGAAGCCCATGATACTCAAAAAGTAAAACTCTATTTAACCGAGTCATTTACTTTCAGAATTTTATCACCAGAAGCTATTGTCGTAATCTCCAGCAAAAATACAGCCTGAATCAGCTGAAAAGGCATTGACTGAAACAATGAATATAGTTTTAAATCACTAAAATTAATTTATTGAAAGAATAAAAAGCTGGAGGTGGAAACACAACAAACATATGCTTTCAGTATATCACTGAAAACATTAAGTGTTTATTACACAAAAATAATTATTGAATTTTCTGCATCAAAAATATTATTTAATAAACATAAAACCACAGACAAATGAAAAAACATAACGTGAAAATATTGGAATCTTTTTTTGTTACCCACGACGTAAAGAGCTTTATCGTTGAGCGGCCAGAAGATTATATGTTTGAACCGGGCCAGGCAACCGAAGTTTCCATTAACAAAAATGGGTGGAAAGAAGAAAAACGACCTTTTACCTTTACCAATCTGCCAGAGGACAATTTTTTACAGTTCATTATTAAATCATACCCTGAACACAAAGGTGTTACTAAAGAAATTCACACCTTGAATGTAGGTGATGAGCTTATCCTGCATGATGTTTTCGGAACCATCACCTACCAGAGAAAAGGATTATTTATCGCTGGAGGGGCAGGTATTACACCATTTATTTCAATTTTCAGAAATCTCAAAAAAACTGATAGACTTATTGGCAACCGCTTGATTTTTGCTAATAAAACCAAAGAAGATATTATTCTTCAAAAAGAGCTTGGAGGCTTATTTGGCAATGATTTTATAAATATTCTTTCGGAAGAAAATCATGATGATTTTCAGCATGGAACAGTCACGAAGGATTTTTTGAAGAAAAACATGAACGAACGGGCTGAAAACTTCTACGTATGTGGACCGGAGCCCATGAATGAAGCTGTAATTGAACAGCTTACCGACTTAGGTATAACTCAAAAATCAATAATAAAAGAGGGATTATAAACAATTGTGATGGACACCGAAAAAGATTTATATGCCGAAATAGGGCAAATGATAACAGAGATTCAGACAAATTATACTGAATTGGTGAAGTATTTGGATGAAATGCCCGACACACTTCCTGACAAAGGAAAAGGACAACTAGACCTTGAGGCATTAATAAAATACCGTAATTCACTCAAAGAAATGCTTCTAAATTATCATATAAAGCACTAATAATTTTAAATAATGAAAACAATTTTAATTAGCGATATTGGAGGGGAGCAAGAGACAATCATACCATATGCTTTGAATTTCACAAAACATATTGACAATTCAATCAGCATTATTCATGCAGTAGACTCTCGTATGCAACATGCTGTAAGCAGTGCATATGCTGATTCGCAAAGCTTTGAAGTGGGGAGCAAACTCTCTTATGAAGAAATTTTGGAACGGAAAAAGCATCATACAAGGCAATCGCTTGATAAAATTCTAAGTAAAGAAGCTTCGAGATTAAATTTCCCATTGAAGGTAAATACCCTTGTTGAAGAAAGTACCATTGAAAATATGCTTAGTAATGAACTTGATGCGGATAAAACAGCACTTATTATTGGCACCTCAAAATTAAAAGGCACTATAGTCAGCGATCTTGAGGAGTTCTTCGAAACAACAAGGAAGTTTAATAGTCTTTCTTTGATTGTTCCCCCAGAATATAGTTTTTCTACGCCAAAAAATGCACTTATTCAATTTGATTTTAATCAGGGAATCAATGATAGAATCTATAAAGTGCTGGAACTATTAAAAGCTTTTGATTCTTTGATTAGCGTGCTAGGCGCGACAGAACAGGATAAACATAAAGAAATGATAATTAAAGGTGAAGCCTGGCAAAAAGAAGCTGATAATTATATGAAGTCCTCACTTCGAATCACTACCAACATAGTGGTTGGAAGTGAAAATACAAACACGCTTTTGGATTTTATACAACGGAATAACTACGATTTAGTGGCCATCCCTAATAAAATGAAATTATCAACCGGGATAAATTTTATGTCAAGGGATACATCCAATCAACTGATTGACAAACTAAATATACCTATATTGCTATATTAATTTTTTTGAATTAAAATAGACAAAAAAGAATATTATGATGGAATTAAAAGAAAGAAATTGCGTTCCTCTGAGTGAAGGAACAGCTGCAATGAAAAAAGAAGAGATCGAACGATATAAAAAACAGCTTCTAACAGAATGGTTGGTCATCAAAGCCGAGAAACTCAAAAAAAAATTTCTGTTCGAGAACTACAAAAGGGCCATGGCTTTTGTGCAGGAAGTCGCTTTAATTGCTGAGAAAGAAAACCACCATCCTGATATTTGTATTTACTACACCACAGTTGAAATTGAATTGACAACACATGATGCAGGTGGATTATCAATAAATGATTTTATCATTGCAGCAAAAATTGAGGATTTGTAGGCACTTTATTAACCTGAGTTCGATATAAAAATAATGGCTCAGACCGCTTATAAATTAATTGGTTGCAAGGAATATTTGCGAAGGCATAGCGAGCTATGGCTAGCATATATAACGCTGAAAAACAGATGTATATAAGTTGAAATTACTGTGTTACGTTAAACTCATGCTGACACAATGAATGCCTGGATAATGATTTAGAGCTCAATCAATAAAGCATAGACAAAATAATAGTTATCGACACTTAGTCTGTCCAGATTTTTTTAATCAAATAAATGATGTCAAAAAAAGAGTTTTTTGTGTAGAACAAACACATGCTGGAGACGGTTTCCATCGCCGATGGCAGTAAAAACAAAGCTCACTTTATGATTTGTACTACCGCATTATTAAAACTTGTCGTAGCACTCTGTAAATAAAAATATTTACTACTAAAAGCAGTCTCAAATATACAGTTTTGGGGTTTAAGCCTAAAAAATGCCCTAAAAACACTTTACTAATTAATTAAAAAACAAAAGATGAAAAAACTAAAATTATTTACAACAGGAATAAGTATAATTGGAATAATGATATTTCTTCAAGCTTGCGCTTACAACATTGAAGAAACCACACACGAAGAAAATGATGAATCAGCTACCCTGACAACGAATGCCCTATGTGTTCTTAATCCAACGGAAGGCAATCAGGTCACAGGAATAGTAAGATTCAATGAAACTGAATCAGGAATAAAGATAATAGCTGATATAGAAGGGCTAACACCTGGAAAGCATGGCTTCCACATCCACGAATATGGCGACTGTTCAAAACCAGATGGCACATCAGCCGGTGGTCATTTTAATCCTGAAAACAAAGCTCATGGTGCTTTATCGGATGTTGTAAGACATGTTGGAGACCTTGGCAATTTGGTTGCAGATGAAAATGGAATTGCTCATCTCGAAATAACTGATACCCTAATAAGCATGAGTGGCTCTAATTCAATTATTGGAAAGGGAATAATTGTACATGCAGGTGAAGACGATTTAAAATCACAACCCACGGGAGCTGCCGGAGCAAGAGTAGCTTGTGGTGTAATTGGAGTGGCAAAATAAAATGCCTTAACGCAAAATGAATCTCATCACAAAATGTAATCTGTCCCAGAGATACATGTTTCGTTTTAACATTTTGATCTAAATAAGAATTAATTATGAATGAGCATTCAAATCAACATCAAGAGTACAAAAATCATAAAGAACATACTGATCACAATCATCACGAACACCATGCGATGATGATTTTAGATTTCCGAAAGCGCTTTTGGGTTTCAATTTGTATAACAGCTCCCATACTTGTACTCTCACCCATGATTCAGAATCTGTTGGGGTATCAGCTTGTGTTCAGTTATTCAGCTTATGTGCTTTTCGCCTTCTCAACATTCGTTTACTTTTATGGTGGTTGGCCTTTTCTAACTGGATTGGTAGATGAATTGAAAAAGAAACAGCCGGGTATGATGACCCTTATTGCCGTGGCTATAACAGTGGCTTTTGGTTATAGTTCGGCAACCACTTTCGGCCTGGAAGGGAAAAAATTCTTTTGGGAGCTGGCCACCTTAATTGATGTCATGTTGTTAGGTCATTGGATTGAAATGAAATCTGTGATGGGCGCCTCCCGCTCTCTGCAAAAACTGGTTGCGATGATGCCAGATAAAGCCCACTTATTATTGGATAAAGGCGACATAAAAGATGTGAAAGTGGACACTTTGAAAGAAAATGATTTGGTAATGGTACGTCCCGGAGAAAAAATCCCGGTAGATGGAATCATTACAGAAGGTGAAAGTTCCATTAACGAATCCATGGTTACCGGTGAATCAAAACCAGTGCAAAAAGGCAAAGACAAAAAAGTTATTGGCGGCACTGTTAACGGAAACGGATCCTTAAAAGTGAAGGTTCAACAAGTAGGTGAAGATGCATACCTGAGCAAGGTGATTAGTATGGTGCGTAACGCACAAAACAAAAAATCAAAAACCCAGCATTTAGCTGACCGAATTGCTTTTTGGTTAACCATAATCGCCCTTACAGTGGGAGTTGGCACACTAACTACCTGGCTTCTCCTTGGCCAACCATTTGTTTTTGCGCTTGAACGCATGGCCAGTGTAATGGTAATTACTTGTCCGCATGCTCTGGGACTCGCTGTACCGCTTGTTGTGGCCATTTCAACATCCATTTCAGCACAAAATGGATTGTTAATTCGCAATCGCACAGCCTTTGAAAATTCACGAAAAATAAGCCTTATCGCTTTTGACAAAACAGGTACCCTAACCAAAGGAAATTTTGGAGTAACCCGCTACGATTCCCTATTTCAAGAATTAGATGCTGAGGAAATACTGGCGCTTGCCGGAGCACTCGAAGCCAAATCTGAGCATCCTTTAGCTATTGGGATAATGGATAAATTAAAACAAAAGGACATTAAAGTGTCTGAAGCTGAAAATTTTAATGCCATAACCGGTAAAGGAATTGAAGCAGACGTAAAAAATAAAAAAGTAAAGGTCGTAAGTCCGGGTTATTTAAAGGATAATAATATTGACATACCGGATAAAGCTTTTAAAAATAATCAGGAAACTGTCGTTTTCGTATTAGTCGATGATACCTTAGTAGGTTTTATTGCCATGGCAGATGAAATACGCGAAGAATCTGTTGAGGCTGTAAAAACGCTGAAATCCAATGGCATGAAAGTTTATATGATGACAGGTGACAACGAAAAAGTTGCTAAAAGTGTTAGTGAAGAATTGGGATTAGACGGCTATTTTGCAGAAGTTTTACCTGACCAAAAACTAGAAAAAGTAAAAGAATTCAAACAAAATGGTGAGTTCGTCGCTATGACAGGCGATGGAATCAATGATGCTCCCGCACTTGCAACAGCAAATGTTGGCATTGCCGTAGGTTCAGGTACCGATGTCGCCGCTGAAACAGCAGATATAATACTAGTAAACAGCAATCCGAAAGATATTGCATCTTTAGTGCTGTTTGGTAAAGAAACCTATAAAAAAATGATACAGAATTTCATTTGGGCAACAGGATACAACCTTGTGGCAATTCCACTGGCTGCCGGAGTTCTCTATAATTCCGGAATACTTATAAATCCTGCTCTAGGCGCTGTACTAATGAGTATGAGTACTATAATAGTTGCTATAAATGCACAATTACTGAAACGTAAATTACACATAAACAACTAAATAATTCATTGTATGAAGTACTATATCGATCAAGCATTTTTTTATCCTTGAGTAAATCAGATGGTTCTTTTTAACCCGGCAAGTAAGCTGCCATAGTGCCTAAAATCTGCGCCAGTTTTTTAGCTGCATCGATGACAGACACAACAGACAGGCTTGTTATAGTAGGTCGAGAGTACCGAAAAGTTCAGTAGGTTTAATAGACGATTGGTTTTTACTTCCGCCTGACTCGTTTGGTTACCGCTGTTTTTTTTGCGTTAATTTTCGCCATCTCCGGGTAGCTCTTCATCTGCGTTAATCCTTGCTATCAGCGGGAAACTCTTCTTGTAATTTTTTATTCGACATAAATAGATCAAGATAAACCAGAGCTTCTGAATAGATAAAATCTAAAAAAAACCGTGAAAGTGTTGTGGGATAAAAAAAACTTTTTACCTTTGCAGCCCCAAAACGTTGGGAAGATAAAGTAACTGGAAACGATATAGTTAGAGGAACCTGATAAGCTAAAACGTAATAGGTTTCTTCACGCAAAAGCCCGGCACAAGCCGTAAATAGTGCAAAGCGTGTGTTTTGACAACCTTCTTCGCAAGGCTCATCCCTCCTTCAACTACATCCCGTATTGATAAGAAATTAATTTGAGACAAAGTATTGTTTATTAAAAAATTTATGATACTTTTGCACCCCCAAAATTGGGATAAATTAACAATAAATTAAATAGTTTAAAATGCCGACTATTCAACAATTAGTGCGAAAAGGACGCCAAAAACTGGTTGATAAAAGCAAGTCCCCTGCATTAGATTCTTGTCCGCAACGCCGCGGTGTATGCGTGAGGGTTTATACCACTACGCCAAAAAAACCTAATTCGGCCATGCGTAAAGTGGCCAGAGTACGTCTTACCAATGGTAAAGAAGTGAATGCTTATATTCCTGGTGAAGGCCATAATTTGCAGGAGCACTCCATTGTTATGATTAGGGGAGGACGTGTAAAAGATTTACCTGGTGTAAGGTATCATATCATCCGTGGAGCACTCGATACTTCAGGTGTTGAAGGACGTTCGCAACGCAGATCAAAGTATGGTACAAAACGTCCAAAGAAAAAGTAAAATAGACTTTAAGTTTCGTTAGATAAAGATTTCTATCAATGAGAAAAGCTAAACCAAAGAAAAGAATTATACTTCCCGATCCGAAATTCGGTGATGTGTTGGTTACAAAGTTTGTAAACAACCTCATGATAAAGGGAAAGAAAAACCTTGCGTATCAGGTTTTTTATGAAGCCATGGAAATCGTGGGTTCAAAAACAGGAGAGGACGCTGTAGAAGTGTGGAAAAAAGCACTTGCTAATGTTACTCCTGCCGTTGAGGTAAGAAGCCGCCGTATTGGTGGTGCTACCTTTCAAATTCCTTCCGAAATCAGGCCTGGCCGTAAAATGTCTATCGGCATGAAAAACCTGATTCGTGTTGCCCGTAAACGTCATGAAAAGTCCATGGGACAAAAATTGGCTAACGAAATAATGGCAGCTTATAAAGAAGAAGGTACAGCATTTAAGAAAAAAGAAGACACTCACAGAATGGCAGAGGCGAACAAGGCTTTCTCCCATTTTAGGTTTTAAAATAGCCTAATTAAGGACTTACATGGCAACAGAAGTAAAAACTATACATAATCTCTTACGTACGCGCAATATTGGCATTATGGCTCATATTGATGCCGGCAAGACTACTACCACCGAACGTATTCTTTATTATACAGGTCGCAGTCATAAGCTAGGTGAAGTGCACGAGGGCTCAGCTACGATGGACTGGATGGTTCAGGAGCAAGAGCGCGGCATCACAATTACTTCAGCTGCTACTACTGTTTTTTGGGATTTTAGAGACGAGAAATACAAAATTAATATCATTGACACCCCCGGACACGTTGATTTCACTGTAGAAGTTGAACGTTCGTTACGCGTATTAGATGGTGCTGTAGCATTGTTTTGCGCTGTTGGTGGTGTTGAGCCTCAGTCAGAAACTGTTTGGCGTCAGGCCGATAAATATAAAGTTCCACGCCTTTGTTTTGTAAACAAAATGGATCGTGCCGGAGCTGATTTCTTTGGTGTGCTAACACAGATTAAAGAGCGTCTGGGTGCTAATCCTATTCCACTTCAAATACCGATTGGTGAAGAAGATAACTTTATTGGTATTGTGGATCTGATACGTAATAAAGCATTTGTTTGGGACGACAGCTCTAAAGGTGTTGTGATGACGGAAGTTCCAATTCCTGATGACCTGGCTGATGTTGTTGACGAATACCGTCAGAAATTGATTGAAGGTGTTGCTGAGGATAACGATGAATTGTTGGAAAAATTCATGGATGATCCGGAAAGCATCACGGAAGAAGAAATTATAGCTCAGATACGTAAAGCTACTATTGATTTGAGAATATCACCTGTGATGTGCGGTTCTGCCTTTAAAAATAAAGGAGTTCAGACCTTGCTTAATGGGGTTATTCAATATTTGCCTAGTCCGCTGGATGTGGATGCTGTAAAAGGTATCAATCCTAAGACAGACAAAGAAGAAATCCGTAGGGTTAGTGTTGATGAGCCTTTTAGTGCCTTGGCCTTTAAGATTGCTACTGATCCCTTTGTAGGTCGCATCGCATTTTTCCGCGTCTATTCTGGTGTATTGGAAGCCGGTTCCTACGTTTATAATGCCTCTACTGGTAAAAAAGAGCGTATCTCGCGCATCATGCAAATGCATGCCAACAAACAGAATCCGCTAGACCGGATTGAAGCCGGAGATATTGGTGCCGCTGTTGGTTTTAAGTTGATCCGTACTGGTGATACCTTAACCAATGAAGGGCGTCCTATTTTATTGGAGTCGATGAGTTTCCCTGAACCTGTTATACACGTTTCCATAGAGCCTAAAACACAAGCCGATATGGATAAAATGGGTGTTGCTTTAGCTAAGCTTGCTGAAGAAGATCCAACGTTTCGTGTAAGAACAGATGAAGCTTCGGGGCAAACGATTATCTCAGGTATGGGTGAACTTCATCTGGAGATTCTGATAGATCGCATGAAGAGAGAATTTAAAGTTGAGGCTAATCAGGGTCGTCCGCAAGTAGCATATAAAGAAGCTATTACGGCCACTGCGCAGCATCGTGAGGTATATAAGAAACAGACTGGTGGTAAAGGTAAATTTGCCGATATCGTCTTTGAGATCAGCCCTGCAGATGAAAATGTTGTTGGGTTACAATTTGTTGATCAGGTAAAAGGAGGAAATATTCCTCGCGAATATATACCTGCGATACAAAAAGGCTTTAAAGAATCAATGTCAAATGGTGTTTTAGCCGGTTTCCCTATTGATAGTATGAAGGTGAGGCTTTTGGATGGTTCATTCCACGCCGTTGATAGTGATGCCCTTTCTTTTGAAATGGCTGCTCGTCTTGGATACAAAGAGTCGTGCAGAAAAGCCAAAGCTATTTTACTCGAACCTATCATGAAGGTAGAAGTATTGACACCGGATGATTATCTGGGTGATGTTACCGGCGATTTGAATAAGCGTCGTGCTATTTTGCGCGATGTAACAGCAAAAGCTACCGGACAAATCATCAAAGCTGATGTGCCACTTTCTGAAATGTTTGGATACGTAACATCATTGCGTAGTCTTACTTCGGGAAGGGCAACTTCAAGTATGGAATTTAGTCATTATGCTCCAGCACCTGAAAATGTAGCTGAAGCAGTTGTGAATAAAGCAAAAGGAATCATTAAATAATAGTAAACAATAATAATTCTTCAACGTGAGCCAAAGGATTAGAATAAAATTAAAGTCGTACGATCATAACTTGGTTGACAAGTCAGCCGAGAAAATCGTAAAGACGATCAAGACCACAGGAGCTGTGGTAAATGGACCAATTCCATTGCCAACAGACAAAAAGATTTACACTGTGTTGCGTTCTACGTTCGTGCACAAAAAGTCAAGAGAACAATTTGAGCTCTCGTCCTACAAACGGTTGCTCGATATTTACAGCTCGACTTCGCAAACGATCGACGCATTGATGAAGCTAGAGCTTCCAAGTGGTGTAGAAGTAGAAATTAAAGTTTGACCTGCTAGCAATTAGCAAGAAACATTAAAGTAAAGTAACATGTCAGGAATACTTGGAAAAAAGGTTGGTATGACCAGCATCTTTGACGCTAACGGGAAAAACATTCCTGTTACCGTTCTTGAAGCAGGTCCTTGTATAGTGACGCAGATCAGAACCAAAGAAGTAGATGGTTATGATGCTGTTCAGCTTGCTTATGGCGATAAGAATGAAAAGCACACCACCGGCGCATTGAAGGGTCATTTTGAAAAGGCGGGTACAACGCCTAAAATTATGGTTTCCGAATTCACACGCTTCGAGAAAAAGAAATCACTGGGTGAAACCGTTACAGTAGAGGTTTTTATGGAAGGTGAGTTTGTGGATGTTGTTGGTGTTAGCAAGGGAAAAGGCTTTCAGGGCGTTGTAAAACGTCACGGATTTGCCGGAGTTGGGCAGGCCACACACGGTCAGCACAACAGATTGAGAGCTCCCGGTTCTATTGGTGCTTCATCTTATCCTGCGCGCGTTTTTAAAGGAATGCGTATGGCCGGAAGAATGGGAGGCGATAGGGTTAAATTGATTAACCTTCAAATCGTAAAAATCATCCCTGAGAAGAACTTGATTTTGGTTAAAGGTGCTGTACCTGGACCTAAAAACGGATTTTTAAAAATTGAAAGATGGAATTAGTAGTTCATAAGATCAGCGGCGAAGCGACAGATAAGAAAGTGTCGTTACATGATGGCATCTTTGGTATTGAGCCCAACGATCACGCTATTTATTTAGATACAAAATTGTATCTGGCTAATCAGCGTCAGGGCACACACAAGTCAAAGGAGCGCAACGAAATCGTTGGAAGTACACGAAAAATTAAGAAGCAAAAAGGAACTGGAACTGCACGCGCCGGAAGTATCAAATCACCTCTCTTTAGAGGCGGTGGACGTATTTTTGGACCTCAGCCACGTGATTATACCTTTAAGCTGAATAAGAAAGTTAAGAAACTTGCGCGTAAGTCAGCACTGACCTACAAAGCAAAAGATTTACAGATTGTTGTTTTGGAAGATTTTTCATTCGAAAACCCTAAGACAAAAAACTTTGTAAACATTCTTAACAGCTTCGATTTGCAGGGAGCAAAAAGCTTGTTTGTGATGCCGAAACCCGATGCTAATGTGGTTCTGTCTTCCCGCAACATCCAACGTACAAAAGTGGTTACAGCGAATAGCCTGAACACCTTCGACATCTTAAATGCCAAAAGGTTGTTTGTGGTTGAAAGCTCACTGAAAACGATCGAAGAAATACTGGCGTAGTTACGAATTAATAAACGGAAAAGACAATGAATATCATCCAAAAACCGGTAATTACGGAGAAAATGACCGCCTTAGGCGAGAAGTTAAACCGGTATGGTTTTATTGTTGACAAACGCGCTAACAAGCTTCAAATCAAACAAGCTGTAAAAGAGCTTTATGGTGTAGAAGTAGTAGCAGTCAACACAATGAATTATGAAGGAAAGCGTAAGTCGCGTTACACAAAGACCGGTGTCATTGCCGGGAAAACAAATGCTTTTAAGAAAGCAGTCGTGACTGTAGCTGATGGTGAAACTATTGATTTTTTTAGCAACATTTAGATAAATGGCTTTAAAGAAGTACAAACCCACAACTCCTGGGCAGCGTTTTAAACTGATAAGCGCATTCGACGAAATCACAACTGATAAACCAGAAAAGTCATTGTTGGCTCCTGGTAAAAGTTCTGGTGGACGAAATAAAGAAGGTAAAATGACGATCCGTAATGTTGGTGGAGGTCATAAACAGAAATACAGAATTATCGACTTCAGACGCGATAAAGATGGTATTCCTGGTGTGATTAAAACCATAGAGTATGATCCAAATCGTACTGCCCGGATTGCATTGGTAAACTATAAAGACGGCGAAAAACGCTACATAATTGCACCACAGGGATTGCAGGTAGGTCAGGAAGTAGTTTCTGGCGAAGGCGCAAGTCCTAATGTTGGAAATACCCTGTTTTTGAAGGAAGTGCCTTTTGGTACTGTATTGCATAACATTGAGCTGCGTCCTGGTCAAGGTGCAAAAATGGCTCGTAGTGCAGGATCATATGCTCAGCTGATGTCGCGTGATGGCAAATACGCCATCCTGAAGATGCCTTCTGGTGAAACACGTATGATACTTCAAACTTGCAAGGCAACGGTTGGCATGGTATCAAATGGTGATCATAGCCTGGAGGTTTCCGGTAAAGCCGGACGTCGTCGCTGGTTGGGTCGTCGTCCACGTGTGCGCGGTGTTGTTATGAACCCGGTTGATCACCCGATGGGTGGTGGCGAAGGTCGTTCATCTGGTGGCCACCCACGTAGCCGCAAGGGACTACCTGCAAAAGGGTATAAGACACGTGCCAAGAAGAATGCTTCTGATAAGTATATCATCGAAAGAAGGAAGAAATAATTGTTTAATTAGGTAGAAAATCCTTATACAATGAGTCGTTCGCTAAAAAAAGGTCCATATATCCATTACAAGCTTGAAAAAAAGGTAATGGCAAACGTAGAGTCAGGAAAGAAAACTGTAATAAAAACCTGGTCGAGAGCTTCAATGATTTCCCCGGAATTTGTTGGACAGACAATAGCTGTGCATAATGGCAATAAGTTTATTCCTGTATACGTAACCGAAAATATGGTAGGTCACAAGCTTGGTGAGTTTGCTCCTACACGTATCTTTAGAGGTCATGCCGGAAAAAAAGATAAAGGTAAAAAATAAAGAACTGCAAAACTATGGGAGCTAGAAAACATAATAGAGCTGAAGAGATTAAAGCTGCAAAAAAGATCACATCTTTTGCAAAACTGAATAACGTACCCACATCGCCCCGAAAAATGCGATTAGTAGCTGATATGGTGCGTGGAATGAATGTTGAGATGGCATTACATGTTCTTCAATATTCCTCCAAGGAAGCTTCGGCAAGAGTATATAAATTATTGCGTTCGGCCATTGCAAACTGGGAGGCTAAAAACGAAGGCAAAAGAATAGAAGACAGTAACTTGTTTATAAAGGAGATTTTTGTTGATTCAGGCCGTATGCTCAAAAGAGTTCAGCCTGCACCTCAGGGAAGAGCTCACAGGATCAGAAAAAGATCTAACCATGTTACGCTTATACTTGATAGTAAGAAACTAAATAAAAAATAAACTGATTGAATCAATCCGATAAGTTTTAATTGAATGGGACAAAAAACGAATCCAATAGGTCTTAGATTAGGAATCATCAAAGGTTGGGAATCCAACTGGTATGGTGGAAGGGATTTTTCTGCTAAGTTAGTTGAAGATGATAAAATCCGAAAATATCTGTATGCACGTCTCGGAAAAGCTGGAATATCTCGCATTTCTATCGAACGCACATTAAAACTGGTAACTGTTACTATTTCAACAGCACGGCCAGGTATGATTATCGGAAAAGCAGGTCAGGAAGTTGACAAGCTTAAAGAAGAATTAAAGAAACTCACGGGAAAAGAGGTACAAATCAATATCAGTGAAATAAAACGTCCTGAGCTTGATGCTTATATTGTAGCCTCTACCATAGCCAAGCAGATTGAAGGACGTATTTCTTTCCGTCGTGCTATCAAAACCGCCATCAGCTCGAGTATGCGTATAGGCGCAGAAGGAATCAAAGTAATGATTTCGGGTAGGGTAGGTGGCGCTGAAATGGCCCGTCAGGAAACCTATAAGGAAGGTCGTATCCCATTGCATACTCTGCGTGCCGATATCGATTATGCATTGATTGAAGCCCATACAACTTACGGAAGAATTGGCATCAAAGTTTGGATTTGCAAAGGTGAAATCTATGGCAAACCAGAGCTGGTTCCTACAACAGTAGGTGGTCAGTCGAAGAAACCGGGCGCTGGCCCAAAACCTGGCGGCGGACCACGTCAAAGGGGAAGACGTAAATAAGTTAGTTTAGAATCATAATACATTAGTAACGATGTTACAACCGAAAAAGACAAAATTCAGAAGACACCAAAAAGGCAAAATGAAGGGCTTTTCGCAGCGCGGACACCAATTGGCCTTTGGTACTTTTGGGATAAAAGCCCTGGAAGAAACATGGCTTACAGGTCGTCAGATAGAAGCTGCACGTCAAGCGGTTACCCGTTATATGAAACGTGAAGGTCAAATTTGGATTCGGGTTTTCCCCGATAAGCCAATCACCAAAAAGCCTGCTGAGGTGCGCATGGGTAAAGGTAAAGGTGCTCCTGAATATTTTGTAGCACCGGTATCCCCGGGACGGATTATTTTTGAAGCCGAAGGTGTTCCATTGGCAGTTGCTAAAGAAGCACTTCGTTTGGCAGCTCAAAAATTGCCTATATCTACAAAGTTTGTGGTAAGAAGAGATTACGTTGAAACAAAAATAGTTTAAGACCATGAAACAAGAAGTTATCAAAGAATTAAGCACAGCTGACCTTGTGGAGCGTCTTGAAGAAGAACGTAAACAGTTGGTTCGCCTCAAGCTTAATCATGCGGTTTCGCCACTCGAGAATCCAAACAAAATTAGTGCATATCGCAGAACAATTGCACGTTTGATGACCGAGCTGAAAAAGCGACAATTGACAGAAACTAATCAATAATAAGGACGAGAAGACAAGATGGAAACCAGGAATCTCAGAAAAGAAAGAACCGGCGTGGTTGTCAGTAATAAAATGGATAAATCCATTACCATTGAAATCGTACGTCGTGTAAAACACCCTATTTACGGTAAGTTCGTGAAAAAGACCAATAAGTTTATGGCACACGACGAAAATAACGACTGCAACATTGGTGATACCGTGCGTATAATGGAAACACGTCCGTTGAGCAAAAATAAATGTTGGAGATTAGTTGAAATAATGGAAAGGGCGAAATAATATGATACAGCAAGAATCCAGACTATCAGTAGCTGATAACAGCGGTGCGAAAGAAGTACTTTGCATCCGGGTTTTAGGTGGAACAGGCAAAAGATATGCCCGCATAGGAGATCAAATTGTTGCCACCGTTAAGCATGCCTTGCCAAGTGGCAACGTTAAAAAGGGTGCAGTAGTGAAAGCTGTTGTTGTGCGCACGAAAAAAGAAACCAGACGTAATGATGGTTCCTATATTCGTTTTGAAGATAATGCCGTTGTTTTGCTGAATACAACAGGTGAAATGATGGGTACACGTATCTTCGGGCCTGTAGCGCGCGAGCTTAGGGAAAAGCAATACATGAAAATTGTTTCGCTTGCACCTGAGGTGCTCTAACCAATAAAAATACGAAGCGATATGAATAAATTACACATAAAGAAAGGCGACAACGTCATCGTTATTGCCGGCGACCATAAAGGCGAGCAGGGTAAGGTGCTTATGGTTAATGTGGAGAAACAGAGAGCCATTGTAGAAGGTGTTAATCTGGTTTCCAAACATACCAAGCCCAATACAGAAAACCCAAAGGGTGGTATTTTGAAACAGGAAGCAGCAGTGCATGTTTCAAATCTTAAAATCGCTGATAAGAGCGGTAAACCTTCACGTATTGGTCGCAAAGCAGATGAAAAGACAGGAAAATCAGTACGTTATCTAAAAAAGACAGGGGAGGTAATTAAGTAATGAGCTATCAGCCCAGATTAAGAGAGCAGTATAAGAGTGAAATCGTGCCTGCATTGATGAAAGAATTCAGTTACTCTTCGGTTATGCAGGTTCCACGGCTTGTAAAAATTTCACTCAATCAGGGTATCGGTGCAGCATTGACCGATAAAAAACTGATTGACTATGGTGTAGATGAAATGTCTTCTATCACCGGTCAAAAAGCCGTACCTACAATCTCAAAGCGAGATGTTTCTAACTTTAAATTGCGTAAGGGCAGCCCTATTGGCGTGCGAGTAACCTTACGTGCTGATAAAATGTACGAGTTTTTGGAAAGACTTGTTGCCGTTGCACTTCCACGTGTGCGCGACTTTCGTGGCATCAGTGATAAAGGTTTTGACGGCCGCGGAAACTACAGCTTTGGAATTACCGAACAAATTATCTTTCCTGAGATTGATATCGATAAGGTAAATCGTATCAATGGAATGGATATTACTTTTGTTACGACAGCCAAAACCGACAAAGAAGCATTGGCTTTACTTAAAGGATTTGGTCTTCCGTTTAAAAATCAAAAAAAATCTTAAAGCATGGCAAAAGAGTCAATGAAAGCGCGTGAGCGTAAAAGACAAAAAATGGTTGAGAAATATGCTGCAAAGCGTGAAGCTCTCAAGGCTGCTGGGGACTACGAAGGTCTTCAGAAACTTCCTAAAAATGCTTCACCTGTGCGACTGCATAACCGTTGTCAACTCACGGGCAGACCCAAAGGCTATATGAGGCAGTTTGGCATTTCACGTATAAATTTCCGGGAAATGGCACTCAAAGGCCTTATCCCTGGTGTGAAGAAAGCAAGTTGGTAGATTATTAAATATTTGAAGTAGCATACTATGAATACTGACCCGATAGCAGATTATTTGACACGAATTCGTAATGGTGTCATGGCGAAACACAGAGTGGTTGAAATACCTGCTTCCAACGTGAAGAAGGCTTTAACCAAAATTCTGTTCGAAAAAGGATATATCCTGAACTATAAGTTCGAAGAAGATGATAAACAAGGAATTGTTAAGGTTGCCTTAAAATATCATCCGGTTACTAAAATGCCGGCCTTAACAACACTTGAACGTGTTTCGCGGCCAGGCCTCAGAAAATATGTGCATGCCGAAAAATTGCCACGCGTCATGAATGGCTTAGGTATTGCAATAATATCTACCTCTCAGGGTATCATGAGTGATAAAGAAGCACGTAAACTGCATATTGGCGGTGAAGTGTTGTGTTATATTAGTTAATTAGAAGGAGAACAGATCAATGTCAAGAATAGGTAAATTGCCCATTGAAATTCCGGCTGGTGTTGACATCAAAATTGATGGACAACTCGTTACTGTAAAAGGAAAACTGGGCGAATTGAAGCAACAGCTCGACGAAGCTGTCAGCGTAAAAGTAGAAGAAAATCTGATCATTTTGGATCGGCAGTCCGAAGCCATCGATCACCGTGCAAAACACGGACTCTACAGAGCGCTGATCCAAAACATGGTCAAAGGTGTCTCAGAAGGATTTGAAGTCGTACAGGAATTTGTTGGCGTTGGTTATAAAGCCGAAGCTAAAGGACAAGTTCTGGAAATGGCATTAGGATACTCTCACAACATCATCTTTGAAATACCAGAAGAAATCAAATTGGAAACCATTATGGAAAGGGGTAAAAACCCAATCCTGAAAATGCGTTCGCATGATAAACAGTTGCTCGGTCAGGTGGCCGCAAAAATACGTTCATTGCGTAAACCTGAGCCTTACAAAGGTAAAGGTATCCGGTTCCAGGGTGAAGTACTCAGAAGGAAAGCTGGAAAAACAGCAGGGAAATAGGCTAAGTTAATTGTGTTAAAGTCAAGCATTTAATATCCATTTGAAATGGCAATAAAGAATAAAAAAGAGCAAAGACGCAGCAGTATCCGCAACAGAATACGGAAAATCGTGAAGGGCACAGCCCAACGTCCGAGGATGTCTGTTTATAGAAGTAATAAACAAATCTACGTACAGCTTATCGATGACGAAGGCGGAAAAACTTTACTGGCCGTGAGCTCGCGTGAAGATGTAATAGCTGAAAAAAGCGTTGCAAAAATTGAACAGGCACAACTGGTTGGTCAGTTGATAGCTGAGAAAGCAAAAGCAGCCGGAATCGAGCAGGTGGTTTTCGATCGTGGTGGTTATTTGTATCATGGAAGAGTTAAATCGTTGGCAGATGCTGCCCGTAATGGAGGATTAAAATTCTAAAAAACTATGTCAGACGTAAACGTAAAAAGAGTAAAATCCAGCGAAATCGAGTTTAAAGATCGGTTGGTCAGCATTCAACGTGTTACCAAAGTTACCAAAGGGGGACGCACATTTAGCTTTTCTGCTATTGTGGTTGTTGGAAACGAGAATGGTGTTGTAGGATATGGACTGGGTAAAGCCAAAGAGGTAACCTCTGCCATAGCCAAAGGTATTGATGATGCCAAGAAAAATCTGGTAAAGGTTCCTGTACTAAAAGGAACCCTACCCCACGATCAATATGGCAAATATAGCGGTGCATTGGTTTATATCAAACCAGCATCTCCTGGTACAGGTGTAATTGCTGGCGGTGCCATGCGTGCCGTGCTCGAAAGTGTTGGTATTAAAGATGTGTTAGCGAAATCGAAAGGCTCATCAAACCCCCACTCAGTTGTAAAAGCAACTTTTGATGCCCTAACTAAACTGCGCGATGCTTATACCATTGCAGAGCTTAGAGGTGTAGATCTTGATACGGTGTTTAACGGATAAGAATTCAGAAAATGAAAAAAGCTAAAATAACACAAATAAAAAGTGGTATCGGCCGCACCCGTAAGCAGAAAGATACACTCACAGCTTTAGGATTCAAACGACTTAACCAATCATTGGAAGTTGAAATGTCTCCTGCTGTAGCTGGTATGGTTGATAAAGTGAAACACCTGCTGAAGGTGGAAGAATTATAATTGTTGAAAACAGGAAATTACATTATACAATGGACTTAAGTAATCTCAAACCGGCAAAAGGTGCTGTCAAGAACAGAAAAAGAATTGGCCGTGGCCAGGGTTCTGGTTTCGGTGGCACCTCAACACGTGGTCACAAAGGAGCTGGATCACGCTCTGGAAATAAGAAAAAACTTGGTTTTGAAGGTGGACAGATGCCTTTGGCTCGCCGTCTTCCTAAATTTGGTTTTAAGAACATCAACCGAAAGGAGTTTGTAGCTGTAAATATTGATACATTGGAACTGTTGGCTGAAAAGCACAGTGTTTCCAAAATCGATGCAGCTTTCCTTATCGAACATGGCCTTGTAAACAAAAGGGACAAAATAAAAGTCCTCGCGAAAGGCGAATTGAAAGCTAAATTGGAAGTTAAAGCACATGCATACTCTGCTGCCGCTGCCGCTGCTATTGAAGCTGCCGGAGGTACCGCTGAAAAATATTAAGCTGAATGAAAAAGTTATTTGATACACTCAGAAATATTAACAAGATAGAAGAGCTGCGTAAACGCATACTCTATACGTTAGCCATTATTTTGATTTACCGCTTGGGATCTTATATCGTAATCCCAGGGGTTGATCCTAATATGCTCGCAAATCTTCAGAGTCAGGCCAGCGGTGGATTGCTTGGTCTGCTGAATATGTTCTCAGGCGGAGCATTCTCAAATGCCTCCATTTTTGCATTGGGAATTATGCCTTACATCTCTGCATCGATTGTGATTCAGTTGCTTGGAATGGCAATACCTTATTTTCAGCGTTTGCAACGTGAAGGCGAAAGTGGCCGGCGTAAGATCAATCAAATTACCCGCTACCTTACCGTAGCTATTGTTGCGCTGCAGGCTCCTGGTTATATTGCCAATATGATTTCGCAGCTGCCAGCCGAAGCAATAACACCTTTTGATCCTAATGTTACCAGCCCTTCTGCATTCTTCTGGTTCTCGTCAACAGTTATTCTGATTGCCGGTACTTTGTTTGTAATGTGGCTTGGTGAGAAAATTACGGATAAGGGTATCGGTAATGGTATCTCATTGATTATCATGATAGGTATTATTGCCAATCTCCCATTTGCGCTGTTTGCTGAATTCTTCTCACGACTGGAGCAGTCGGGTGGTGGTTTAGTTTACTTCCTTGTCGAAATTGCGGTGTTGGTGTTCGTTATCTTGCTTACCATTCTGTTGGTGCAAGGCACACGAAAAGTACCCGTTCAATATGCAAAAAGAATTGTGGGCAATCGCCAATATGGTGGTGTACGCCAATATATTCCACTAAAAGTAAACGCTGCTGGTGTTATGCCAATCATTTTTGCTCAGGCAATTATGTTCCTGCCTATTACGCTGGTTGGATTTACCTCTTCGGAAAGCCTATCGGGAATAGCTGCTGCTTTTACCAATATCAATGGACTCTATTATAACCTTACCTTTTTTATTCTGATTATTTTGTTCACGTATTTTTATACGGCTGTAACCATTAATCCGAATCAAATGGCAGAGGACATGAAAAAAAATGGCGGGTTTATTCCCGGGGTAAAACCTGGTAAGAGAACTGCAGAGTATCTGGATAATGTGATGTCGCGTATAACGCTTCCGGGATCTATTTTCCTTGGTTTTGTAGCGATATTACCTGCTTTGGTTTCTCAAGTTGGTGTTAGTACAGCATTTGCGCAGTTCTATGGAGGTACTTCTTTGCTAATTTTGGTGGGTGTTGTTTTAGATACCTTACAACAAATTGAAAGTTATTTGCTGATGCGTCATTATGACGGTCTAACAAAATCAGGCCGAATTAAAGGACGTGCATCTGCAATGAATATGGGATAAAATTTCCAAATTGGAATGATTTATATAAAGACGGACGACGAAATAGAGATACAACGCGAAAGTTCATTGCTTGTTGGAAAAACACTGGCTGAAGTTGCTAAGCATGTGGCACCGGGAATATCTACGATACAACTGGATTCCATTGCTGAAACATTCATAAGAGATCATGGCGCTGTGCCCGGATTTAAAGGATATGGCGGCTTTCCCGGATCTTTATGTATTTCGGTGAACGATCAGGTTGTTCATGGAATACCCGATGATAAGTTGCTTAAAGAAGGTGATATCGTTTCAATTGATTGCGGCGTTCTTAAAAACGGGTTTTATGGAGATTCGGCTTACACTTTTGCTGTTGGAGAAATTTCTGAGGAATTGGAATTATTACTCAAACGGACAAAAGAAGCGCTATATCTCGGAATCGAACAGGCTGTTGCCGGAAAGCGTATAGGTGATATTGGTTATGCTATACAAAGTCACGCTGAGCAGTTTGGATATGGGGTAGTTCGTGAGTTAGTCGGACATGGGGTTGGAAGAAAACTCCATGAAAAACCAGAGGTTCCGAACTATGGTCGCCGTGGAGCTGGTGTTAAGTTGAAAGTGAATATGGTTTTAGCAATAGAGCCCATGATAAATTTGGGAGGCAGAAGTGTGAAGCAGGAAGCCGATGGCTGGACTATAAGAACGCTTGATCGCAAGCCTTCGGCACATTTTGAACATGATGTAGTTGTACGGCAAGGTGAGGCAGATATTCTTTCAACATTTGCTTACATTGAAGAAGTTTTGAATAAAAAATAAAGAAGATATGGCCAAACAGATGTCAATCGAACAGGATGGTACGGTAATTGAGTCACTGGGTAATGCAATGTTTCGTGTGGAACTTGAAAATGGTCACATTTTAACAGCGCACATTTCCGGGAAGATGCGTATGCATTATATCAAGATTCTGCCAGGTGATCGCGTTAAACTGGAGATGTCACCTTATGATTTGACAAAGGGTCGAATTACATTTCGCTATAAATAATCAGAGCAACAATAAAATAATTTGGGTTTTCCAAAACTGAAACACAAAAAAAATGAAAGTTAGAGCATCCGTTAAGAAAAGATCTGCAGAGTGCAAAATTGTGCGCCGCAAAGGCAGATTGTATGTGATAAACAAAAAGAACCCGAAGTTTAAACAACGTCAGGGTTAAACCGAAGTAGAATATTTAATAATACAGATATGGCTAGAATTGCTGGTGTAGATATCCCGAATAATAAACGTGGTGAAATTGCTTTAACCTATATTTTTGGTATTGGCAGAAATCTTTCGCAAAAGATTTTGACCGAGGCGGGTATCGATTTTAGTAAAAAAGTACAGGACTGGACAGATGACGAACAAAATAACGTTCGTAACGTAATTGGCGACAACTACAAAGTTGAAGGTGAGTTGCGTAGTGAAGTTCAGATTAATATTAAACGCTTGATGGATATCGGTTGTTATCGTGGTATCCGTCATCGTCTGGGTCTTCCTTTGCGTGGTCAGAGCACTAAAAATAATGCCCGTACGAGAAAAGGACGCAAGAAAACTGTTGCAAATAAAAAGAAGGCTACTAAATAAACAGTAGTCGGATCATAGAAAACCACTGAATAAGTAAAAGTTAAAATGGCAAAAAGCACGAAATCGACGAAGAAACGTGTAGTTAAGATTGAAGCCCTGGGCAAAGCCTTTGTAAAAGCCTCTTTCAATAACATCATCATTTCTTTGACAAACAATGAAGGACAGGTAATTTCCTGGGCATCGGCCGGAAAAATGGGTTTTAGGGGATCGAAGAAGAATACGCCTTATGCAGCTCAAATGGCTGCAGAAGATTGCGCGAAGACCGCCTACGACCTGGGTTTAAGAAAAGTGAAAGTGTACGTTAAAGGACCTGGTGCAGGACGTGAATCTGCAATTCGTTCAATCCACTCATCAGGTATTGAAGTAACAGAAATTGTTGATGTTACACCGCTTCCTCATAACGGATGCCGCCCTCCTAAACGCAGGAGAGTTTAATCACTTACTAACAAATTAAAAGAAAAGATAATGGCTAGGTATATAGGTCCAAAATCAAAAATTTCCAGAAAATTCGGTGAACCGATTTTTGGTGCAGATAAAGCTTTCGAGAAGAAAAATTATCCCCCGGGACAACATGGCAGCTCGAAGCGTAGAAAGAAACAGTCAGAATATGGTATGCAGCTTCAGGAAAAGCAGAAAGCTAAATATACGTATGGTATTCTTGAGAAACAATTTAGAAACCTGTTTGATAAGGCGAGTAATAAAAGTGGAGTAACAGGTGAAATCCTGTTGCAGCTTATTGAATCACGTCTGGATAACACGGTTTACCGCCTCGGAATCGCTCCTACACGCAGTGGTGCCCGTCAGCTGGTTAGCCACAGACATATCACTGTTAATGGCGAAATCGTGAACGTGCCCTCATATTTGCTCAGAGAAGGAGATATTGTTGGTGTGCGAGAAAAATCGAAGAGCCTTGAAGCTATTACGTATGCCCTTGAAGGCCGCGGTAATCGCTATCCTTGGCTGGAATGGGATGCTGAGAAAATGCTCGGCAAATTCATGAGCTATCCTGCACGTGAAGATATACCCGAAACAATCAAGGAACAGCTGATTGTTGAGTTGTATTCGAAATAACCCTGATTTAATAACCTGGTAGCATATTCTATCAAACTCTAAACCTTTATTATGGCAATTTTAGCGTTTCAAAAACCCGAAAAGGTTATCATGGTCGATTCGAACGAATACAAAGGCACTTTCGAATTTCGTCCACTTGAACCAGGTTTCGGTATCACAATAGGCAACTCTCTGAGAAGAATTTTACTTTCTTCGTTAGAAGGCTTTGCTGTCACCTCTATCAGAATAGAAGGTGTTTTGCACGAATTTTCCTCCATAGAGGGAGTCGTGGAAGATGTAGCCGATATCGTTCTAAACCTGAAAAAAGTAAGGTTCAAACAGCAAATATCTTCTGAAAACTCAGAAAAGGTAAATATCGTAATTGGTGATCAAGAACAGTTTAAAGCTGGTGATATCAATAAGTTTTTATCCGTATTTCAGGTTTTAAATCCTGAAATGGTTATTTGTAATATGGATCCTTCAGTAAAACTGAGCATGGAGATCACGGTGAACAAAGGCCGTGGATATGTTCCTGCTGAAGAAAATAAAGTGGCAAATGCACCTGTGGATACAATCGCAATTGATTCAATTCATACACCGATCAAAAATGTGAAATTTCACATTGACAATTTCCGTGTTGAGCAGAAGACTGACTACGAGAAATTACTGATAGATGTTGAAACTGATGGATCAGTTCACCCCAAGGATGCACTTAAAGAAGCTGCAAAAATTCTGATTCATCACTTCATGTTGTTCTCTGATGAGAAAATATCTGTCGATACTGAGGAAAAATCAGTAAGTGAGGAATTTGATGAAAGCTCGCTTCATATCAGACAATTACTTAAAACAAAACTTGTTGATCTTGACCTTTCTGTTAGAGCGCTTAACTGTTTGAAAGCAGCTGATGTTGAGTCATTGGGCGAGCTTGTTGCGTTCAATAAAAACGACTTGCTTAAGTTTCGCAATTTTGGAAAAAAATCCCTCACTGAGTTGGAAGAACTGGTTAAAGGTAAAGGCCTCGAGTTTGGAATGAATATCAGCAAATACAAATTAGATAAGGAATAAGAGAGATGAGACACAATAAGAAATTCAATCATTTAAGCAGAACCAGTTCGCACAGAAAGGCAATGCTGTCAAATATGGCTGCATCATTAATCCTTCATAAAAGGATTACAACAACAGTGGCAAAAGCCAAAGCCCTTCGTGTGTATGTTGAACCGATGATAACCCGTTCAAAAACTGATTCTACGCATTCACGTCGTATGGTCTTTAGGCAGTTGCAGAACAAATTTGCTGTGAATGAACTTTTTAGAGATATTTCTGTAAAAGTGGCTGACAGACCAGGTGGTTATACCAGAATCATTAAACTCGGAAACCGATTGGGAGATAATGCGGAGATGTGTATGATCGAGTTAGTAGATTTTAACGAAATCATGCTTAGCACAAAAACTACTAAAAAGGCTAAAACTACCCGCAGAAGTCGTTCTAAGAAATCAACTAGCCCAGCTGTGGAGCAAGTTGAAAAGGCTGTTACTCCAGAAGAAGTAACTAAGGAAGAACCAAAAGCGGAAGTTGTTGCTGATGAAGCTGCCGAACAAACAGTAGAATCAACTCCAGAAGCCCAGAATGATGATGAAAAAACAAAAACGGATGACGACAAGGCCAAGGCTTAGTTTATTACAACCGTTTGCATAAAAATAAGGATAAGGTTAACAAACTTTATCCTTTTTTTTTACCATAAAACCTTAATTTTGCATTGATTAAAAATATATAATATGAGTCACATTCTAAACATTCAGGCGCGTCAGATTCTTGATTCGCGCGGTAATCCAACAGTGGAAGTAGATGTTTTAACAGAAAATGGTGTAATTGGCAGAGCTGCCGTGCCTTCGGGTGCCTCAACCGGAATTCACGAAGCCGTTGAGCTGCGCGATGGAGATGAGTCAGTGTATCTTGGCAAAGGCGTGCTACAGGCTGTACAAAATGTAAATAGCATTATTGCAGACGAATTACATGGTTATTACATAACAGATCAAAATGAAATTGATCAGAAGTTGATTGAGCTTGATGGTACCCCTAATAAGGCTAAATTGGGCGCCAATGCTATTCTAGGTGTTTCTATGGCTGTTGCCCATGCGGCAGCACAGGAAACAAATCAGTCCTTGTTTCGCTATATCGGAGGTGTAAACGCTAACACCTTGCCTATTCCCATGATGAACATCCTGAACGGAGGGTCACATGCTGATAATAGCATCGATTTTCAGGAATTTATGATTATGCCTATAGGAGCTGAGAATTTCTCGCAGGCAGTACGCATGGGAGCAGAAATTTTTCACAATTTGAAATCGGTACTCAAGAAGAAGGGCTATTCTACAAACGTTGGAGATGAAGGTGGTTTTGCGCCTAACCTGAAATCCAATGAAGAAGCCGTTCAGGTGATTTTGCAAGCAATCGAAAAAGCCGGTTACAAACCTGGCGTTGATATTTTTCTCGCACTCGACCCAGCAGCTTCAGAGTATTTCTTAACTGATGAAAATGTGTATCACCTGCACAAGTCAACCGGCGATAAATTGACGCCTGATCAAATGGTTGACTACTGGAATGACTGGGTAAAAAAGTATCCTATTATTTCTATCGAGGACGGAATGGCAGAAGATGACTGGAATGGCTGGAAGAAAATGACAGACGTAATGGGTCAAAAAGTTCAGCTTGTTGGCGATGACTTGTTTGTGACTAATGTTAACAGATTAGGAATGGGCATCGAAAAGGGTGTTGCAAACTCAATCTTAGTTAAGGTGAATCAGATAGGCACATTAACCGAAACTATTGATGCTGTAAATATGGCGTATCGCAGTGCATATACCGCTGTAATAAGTCACAGATCAGGTGAAACAGAAGATACTACCATCGCTGATTTGGCTGTGGCACTTAATACAGGATTGATTAAAACCGGATCTGCCAGTCGTACTGACAGAATCGCAAAGTATAATCAGTTGCTCCGTATCGAAGAAATGCTTGGATCCACAGCCCGGTATTTGGGTAAAGATTTCAAGTTTGCAAAGTAAATTTTATCAGGCATTAGCTTGTTTTAAACCCCGTGGACAGTTAAAAAGTCTTCGGGGTTTATTTTTAATAATTGGATAACAGGGGCTTAACTTTTTATTAAAAGAAATTTACGAAATAGCTTGTTTTGTAAAATCAAATAGCGCTATCTTTGCACTCCCCAACGCATAAATTAAGCAGAAGGGAAACGTTCACAGACAGGCGAAGAGCAAATGGTAACAGGTTAATAGGAGTCAGGCAGAGGAGATATAAACGAGTAACCTACAAT